>Ga0065711_1038926_pt1 | contig 18285 bp, 4 predicted proteins | sample Hoacrofraction12_FD_59098 | JGI IMG/M metagenome (GOLD analysis project Ga0065711, IMG submission 59098) | Hoatzin crop microbial communities from Cojedes, Venezuela - Epithelial fraction 12 v2 (version 2) | ecosystem: Host-associated > Birds > Digestive system > Esophagus > Crop | place... | reverse complement strand
AAAAAAAAAAAAAAAAAAAAAAAAAAAAAAAATCCACCCTACCATCTCTCATTTTAATTAATCTGTGTCATTTTTAAGTGCTGCCATAAATTTTACCACCAGGTTCATAAATCCTGACTTTAGGCCTAAGTCTGATTTCAGATCAGGAGGTGCTATGTCCACACAGGTTTCTGTGGATTCACTTCGGAATAACTTTGATGTAGGAAAGGACTTTTGCCTCTTGTGTAGACCACAATATAATACAAAGAAAGCAGCAGCTGAAAGAAAGCAGCTGCAGAACAAATGAGTATCAGTGAGCCTGGAATTGAGGTGCTACGAGTAAAGGTCTTCACTTTATGTACCTTTCTTTAGTGTGTCTATGATGTTGTTTAGTTGCTAGATAGAAGGGGATGTGCAGACATAAATAATCTGTGAAGCCCACTGGAACTGGCATGTGCTAGGAGCTCATAAGCCCAAGAAAGGCTATGTGTAAAATAAGACAGGCAATATTAAGAAAAACGTACAGTAAAATTTGATGCAAATAGTCCTATTGGGAATTTTTCTTCTTTTACTGAGAAGTTTTGAATTTAGAAAGAGAAAAGTTGTCCCCAGGACAGTCTAAAGATAATAAAGTCATTCCTTCAAGTGTTTACAGTGTCTTCTGAGAGGAGAAACATTATGTTGGTGTGCTTATTTTAACTTACTGAGTCTCCACAGCATATGGAAAGGCTGAGCTATACAAAGTTAACTTTGACTGCCCCTGAAATGCAGTAGTCTCTTAAGAGGGAGTGACTGCACTGGCAAGTTTCACAGAGGAAATGGAGAAGCTAGGAAGTGAGGGGAGCAGGGGGCCCACAGGAGCTGCTGGTCTTTGAACCACAATTAGCCGGGCAGAAATTTAATTAGGGTGCTGTCACTGTTGCAGCTGATTTTATAAAGTTGCTACCCAATCTTTATTGATACTAACTGGACTCTGAACTTTTTGTTCCTTTGAAAGACCAGCTATTTTATGCAGTGCCTGTGATGTGCTGTGTGGAATAAGGCTGGGTGGTGGTTTTGGGATGGGTAAATGCTTCTAAAGCATCTGATGATCTCGGATCGTCTGTGTAGGCAATAGACGGCTTCAGTTTTCTGTCTTAATGAGACACCGTTCTTTCTCTTATTTTCGTGGTAGACAACTGCCTCTGTGATAGCGAAGAGATGTTGCTGGTAACTCTACAATGGGTTAGGTGAACGCAGGAAGGTTATCTCTTTGCTCACCACATCCCTCAGGTGTTCAGGCAGTATTTTTTTAAAGATTGTTCCTATGCTGCAATCAGCATGTTCGCGACCTTGCAAAATGAACGAAGGCGTGCATACTTGTTCAACAGGCTTTCAGTTTCACGGTAAGAGCAGCAGTCTTGCTGGGTCCAAATTACCATCTCTGGGCGCTCTAGGGGATGAAAACTTTAGGAGATTCACTTGTTAAAACAACCCTTCAATGAATATACATGGAAGTTGCTTTTTTTCTGCAGGTATGAGACTAGCACATCTATTTAGACCAGTGAGAGACCTTTGTTTTAGGATAATTCTTATTCTCCACAGAGATTTTGTTCTATTTATGCAGTAATTTTTATTCAAATAAAGCTACATTAATTTTATCATTTTTAAAAAATTTTGTCTTCTATTGTAAGCCTGCTAGACGTAGAATAGAAATAGAAACATCAGACCTGTACAGCCTCCTGTATTTTTGTGCATTTGGGAATAATTGGAATTTTTCCTTCTTTCTCTGTTGTATATTAAGTGACACCATCTTTCCCTTGCATCAGTGCTGAAAAAGCATGTTATAACTGAAGTGCAACTGCAGACGTAAGTAATGTCTTAATATCCACCTCCATCTCCTGTTACATTACCAGAAGAACAATGTAATTGAACTAGAACATCATTTTGGAAAATTATCAGTGGGATTAAAGGGATACCAGACATATTTTGGCGAGTGTGTGACTTTCAGAGATACTTCACACATTGCAGAAAGTTATTAACAGGTTATAGCAGCTATGGAATGTATTTTAGAGGAAAGCTAACTGTAGAATTATTTGGCTTTGAATCTGCTGCTGGTGTCAACTGTCTAGCACTAATCTCAACACTATATTGAAGCAAAACGTAAATGGCTTTACAGTCTTTCGTTGTCTTACATCTAGAAATATTGGTGCCAGTATTGACTGATATCACTGTTAACACAGAAAATCACTGCATCCCATAGTAAAAATAATTTAAAAAATAATAATAAAAAAGCACAGCCAAGTATATTGGAGACTTCATTGTCAAAAGGTATCCACAGGACTCAAGATTAGAAGTACTTACTGCTATGTCCTCATCGCAAAGGCTGTGCTTTAGCAGTTTCCTTTTCAGCAAAAAACCTAGCATTGGCACCCCCGCCATAGCAGCAAGGTGACCGCACAGCTTAGCCTTTTGCTCTGGTCGTTCGTGTGTTGCTAAGGAGTCCCTTGCATGATGGATTTTTCCATATATTTTCTTACTGTAGTTATTACAATTTTAGACTTACTCAATGTTTTGACCTCATTTGCAGCCTAAGCTTATCATCTTTCTTTGCATTCTATTCTGATACTATTTTCCTCTTCTTTTGGCATACTACTGAGTTCAGGGAGACATTTTTAAGTTCCAAAAGTTCAAGAGGGGGGAATGTGACAGTGATGATTAAATGTCTTTAAGTTTTCCTCCTGCTATGCTATAAAATAGTGAAGATATTTCTATGAAGAAGAAAATATTAATCTTAACATGAAGAGTAGAAGAAACTAAAAACCCATGTACAGTAATGTTTAGTTACCTATAAAGATGATGAATAATTCCATAACATCTTCATTTTGATTTTGAGTATGCTTGAGTGAGTGATGCACTAAGAAGCGCTAAAAGCAAAGTCGGAACAGGTAGAAATGCTTCCTCATGGACCTCAAATCTTTTTGACCTGACACTCATGACAAGTAGTAATATGCAATTTCTGGAAAGAAGACCTGAATATGAGGCAGTTGTCAGGGGAGAGTGAGGAATGGAGGTGTGTATCGTGTTATGCTCTAACCTTATAATATGTCTGTCTCCCACACTTCTGCATACAGAGAGTTTTCAGCAGAGGGGCAGTACAGAAGCTCTGCATTGAACTGTAGACTCTAAATGGAAAACCTTGTATGCTGGCCTTTTTATGTGTTGTTGTTGAAGTGACTTTAAACACAGGAAGAACCAAGCTTTAAGGAGAAGATCGATTCTGCAAAGTCATTCTGTAAAAACCTGAGGAATAAAGTGCTAGAGTTGTCTCAGCTTCTGTTAGGTATTCGGAGTCATACGTGCCGTCCTTAGGGGAAAATGAAACAGAAGTCCACATAAAATCCTGCTAGCCTTGCACAAGTGACATGACTCAAGCAGATGTGCTGTGTTCTATGGTCAAAATGGTCAAGAGGTTGGTTTAAGTGCTACTTGCTGTCCACATATGGCTGTTGTCTCAGATCATGTGTGTGTAACTCCTCCAAAGTCAGTGACATTTGAATTGACTTGCAAGGTGATTGGTGGCATGCCCTGAGGGAAATGGGCTGCTGAGAGCAGAAATTTCTAGTGAAAATTCTTGTGTAGGCATTTTTACGCTATCTACAGCTCAAATGGTTGTCATCCTACTAATCTTAGGTATCATAGAGTTGTGTGTTTATACATACACATATATATCCTGTATAAAGTACCAAGAATAAAACGTTCTGGTAGAATTTCTGCATGTGTTGGGTTCATACTCTAAAAGCAAAACACAGAGGAGACTAACTGCAACAAATTTATTATCTCAGCATCTCCCCACAGGGGTAAACCCCCTGCAGTTTACTGATACATTACAATGTTTCTTGCTGTCACCTCTTGTTTTTCTGAATACATCTATGCACTATTGTGAAACTTATTAGAAAGCTGGGCTGTTTTTCAAAGCTAGCTGCTCCTTGCTTGACTGGGGTGGAGGCAAGCAGCAATAAGTTGTTTCTTCTGTGATTCCTTTTATGTTCACAGGGTCTGCTGGTCTCAAGTATGAGCAAATTTTGCCTAGCCATGCTTATATAGGTAACGATATAATATTTTTTGCCATCCAAGGCCAGCTTCTTATATTTTTCTTGAGATTTTTCTGCCAAATTTTGTCCAGATCTATTCATAATAATACAGAGTGTTGCTTTTGTGTAGCTAGACAGAAGCTTGCTGTAGATTGGATCTAGTGTAATAATGTCTTGACATAGACTGCAGTACACACAGTTCCTTCAACTGATAGTTAACATCTATGGGAAAAGCTTTTCCTAGAGAGATGGAGCTTAAAAATAACCAGTGACCTCTGACTCTTCATCTGGCTGCACTTGGTTTAAAGCTGGGTTGTGTAATGCTAGATAAGCAGAGGAACTACACCACCTTTTGTTGTGAGAGCCTTTTATGACCCAGAAGGATTATATGGATGTGTCTGAAAAGCAGAGGAGCTCAGGGACAGGTCAGAAAGACAAGCACAGAAGGGGGAAATGAAGCCATTTTTTCAAGTTCCTCTTTTTTCTGTAGTAGGTGTGCCCTCCAAACCCTGTTTTCCACTTTTCCCAGTGTTGTTTTCTCAGTTATCAACATTTTCTCTGCCCAGAGATAAGTCCATGCCAGTATGTTTGGCAGACTACTGGCTTTACTGTAATGCTAGTTGTTGTTACACAGATGGGTGGTCCTGTTGCTTGTTGTTATGCTGCCACTGGCCATTGTCTGACCCTGGAGTGTTGTAAAGGGGCCTTGTAGCAGATATACTCTGCTGTAAGTTTACCTCACCTTGATGACTCCTTTTACCCTCCTTGAATGTTATGGGGTAGTTCATCTGGGAAAAACTTAATTCTGCCACCTTCTGTTCTGAAGGAGCTTGCAATTTATCCCGCTTGTTGATACACATACACACATCTTAAATGGATTGGTAGGTAATCATTATCTTGAAGTGGCAGGCGGTAATTGCTGTATTAAAATTCTGTGTAGCTTATTTGCCATGCAGGACTGCAGCAGAATTCTATGTACCTCGCCAGCAAGCTTATTAGAGATGCCTTAGGCATCATCTTTTCCAATTTTTAAAAAATTAATCACGCATAGTTTTCATATTAACTTAGAACAGGGCAAGGAGTGAAAATGAGACAGTTCTTGCAGCACGCTCTGCATGTTCTGTGTCTTTTTATGAGCCCAGTCTAACCTCTGTCTGCCTCCGATGACCCACACCCGAAAGAAGAAAACGAGAATTATTGTAACGAATCCACCTTCTCCAGGCAGTGTTTCTAGCCCTCATAGAAAAGACACAAATAAAAATTAAAAATGTCAGAGTTACTGAGCATGCATGCTGACCTTGCCAGCACTGCAATGGCTATAGTAACATACGTTAGCATATGTCACGATGTTAACATGGTCAAGGTGGAGATGCTGTCTTGCAGAGGTGCAGAGTATTTGCATAGTACAAAAAAATGACAAATGACTTAACCTAGGCCTGCAAAAGTACTCAGCTGTTAGTGAATCTGTTTCTACACCAGGGTTTTTGCTGTCTTTATTTGGGTTGACAAAGTGATTTATTCTTCTCTCCACTGCCAAAGGGTGTAGTTGTAATGACAAACCTTGCAGTATAGACAGTGTCCTCTCAAAAGAATAGGAATTCCTCTCAAACATGTAGGAATTACAGCAGTCTAAAGAGCTGCTTTTGCACATCTAACAATCTTTGGGGGAAGAGACAGAGACTAACACTGGCATTGGTAGTCACCTGTCTTTACATAGCTGATGATTGCAACAATTTTAGTGAAGCCATGATGATCTTGCTTAGCTTCCTGCATTATGAGGAAGTCCTTGGTTCTAGTCCATCAGTGGAGCTGGACAAGGAAGCATGTTGTACCGTGTGGCTTTATTTTCCATAGCATTGGGTCCAGCTGGGTTTTGAGTACTGACCAAGTCTGGTTGATGTGTCTGTAGTACAGATGGGAAAGGTGCCTGCTACACCAATGAAGCAGTGTGGATGAACAGTGGCACCTGAGTAGCATGAATACCCAGGGTGAGAAGAAGCCAACGTGTGCCCATGTCCAGAGTCGTCTGAGGAATTTCTGTTGTGAAGGATGGTTTACATTTGTAAATTAAAGACTAATCCTGTCTTAAGGGGTTTACAGCCTAAATCCTACTGAAATACATGGCACTACTTAGCAGATTAAAGTTAAGCTTAGGAGTCACTGGGTACACAATGGGACTTGTTATGCTAGCTGTGAATACAAGAAATAGGAAGTTGCAGGCAGTGAAAACGGAAGTCCCAGGATCCTCTCATAGTCCACAGTCATTTGGAGACTATAAATTGTTTTCTTTATTTTAAAAACAGAGTGAAAAATTCCCTCTTGTTTGTTACTCGGATGGGGGAAGTTTTGAGAAAATTAGCAAAATTTTATATAAGAAAATCTGACATGTACTCTAAAATGAGATAATTTTGCTGTTTATAATTCACTAACCTGTAATGATTTTCACAGCAAACAGTGATGCCACAAGCACAAGATCATGATGAAAGTCATGAAAAAGGCAACAGAAAAAAATTAAATATTGATAATGGGTATAATGAACCCAACAGACAAAGGAGGGTGGACTTCTTTCTATTTAAAACAAAACAAATTGCTTGATAGCCATGTAAAAATGAAATGATTAGTACCATCCGTGTCTCTGCAGTTACATGCTAAGATTAGTCAGTGATTATTTCATTGGACGAGGTTCTGGAATAAGAGCAGTTAAATCACATAGACTTGGCCATGCATTCCTTTATGCACTGCTGTGCATAAAGCAAGTGTAACCGTTGCTTCCCTTTTTCTTTCACACAGCTTGTGTAGTATGATAAATAAATTTCCTGTGTTCCTGATAACTACTGCCAGCTAGTAGAGTTACTTTCGCAGTGGGTGTGGTTCATATCATAAGGCTCAGGATTTTCTTGATGGTTGGTGACAGAGGTGGTTGCGCAGTCAGTGCACATTTCTTTGAACAACTGGACGCAAGAAGCTGTTTATGGACCTTCTTCCCTGTCTCCTCCCAGGACAACATGAAGCTGAATTTCTCTTCCTTTTGATTTAGTTTCTCTGTTTTTCACATGTAACCTGCATACTGGGAGTAACAGTAGAGTAACACCAATTTCAGTGTACAAATGTTATTTGCTTCAAAATGAGGATCTGCCAAACTTACGTTGAGCCATGAAATCTCTCTGAATATTTTTTTTGTTTTTAAATTTGCTACTGGATATATATTGGCTGATAATCTGCTGAAGTGGTGCTTATATCTAGAAAGAAAACTTCTACCTGAAGAAGGAGCAGTTTAAGATATCTGTGAGAAATGAGTAGCATTCAAATAGTTAATGCCTTAAACACATCAAGCAGGTATCTCTTGAAGGGTATTATGTGCTCATTAAGATCTGAAACATAGACTCTCCAGTGTAAGGTAATTGAATGAAGAATATATAAGAAACGAAATAACTACAGTGGAAAAAATCCTGCTTATTTTATTCTGACATCCAAATTACCCTGTTTTTGGAGCCATATCTAAGGGCAGAGTTGGCCCAAATCAAGTTCACACACACAAGGGCATGAGAGGAAGATATTTCAGTAAAGCGTTGGTCTGTTGGTTTATAAGTATAGTGAGATCAGTCTCTCGCTGTACTAACATACCGCTTCTTCCTACCTATGGCTCAGATTGACTTAGCTAACTTTGTACTTCAAGAGAGTTTTACTAAAAAAAGTGAAATACTACTTGTCTGAGGTTTTTCTGGGGGAATCGGTTTGAAATATTTAAACACTACAAAGCTTCTAACCCAAATGAACAGTGTAAGAGACCCAGGGGTCTCCTTTACCTTTGGCTTTTTTTCCACCCGGAGAAAACTTAATGTAATAGTCACAAAGTGCTATAATCTGTGTCTCAGGGGTCCCATTCAGAAATTTATGTTCCTCATCTTCGGCATTTAATTCTGACCTCTACTTCCTGAGGAATTTAAAAGGGAAATGTTGAGATGTTCATCGTTTAAGTGCATACAGATGTCAAATTTCTTTGTGAATGATATTCATTCAACTATGTTAATATAAAAAAAAAATCCTATAATAGAAATTAGAGAAGATCAAGATTTCTGGATTTTTTTTTCATATGTTTACTTAAAGTTGTTGAAAAATATGTCTCAGAAAACTTCCCTTCAAATTGAAAGCAAGGAATTTAAAGAGCACAGTGTGGGGTAGTTTTAATATGAGTAGATGGTCTAAAACAAAAGAAAAAATTTCTTGAAGTGTGTCTGAAAAGGGCATATGCAAATTCATAGTGGAGATGTGTTCTGGCAATTAAAATAGTGATAATTCAGATGGAACTTTTGTGTCAAGAAATCTTGGAACTGCAGCTGCAGGCAGCTCTGCGTGGCCTGCAGGCAGACGGTGTTTGTTGGGGAACCCAGTTTGCTAGGCCTTGAAGAGCTGCTGTGGTGGTGGCATTGAGCTACTATACAGCAGTTAGTGAGGTAACCAGAAATTACTTCTTTGTTGTGAAAAGAAATGATTCGAGAAGAGAAAGGTGAATAATACTGGGTCAGTATTAACCCCAGACCTCTGATATCACTTTTTTCCCACTAGAAAAATACCTTTTTATTTTTTTCTTTCCCTTAACTTTTTCTTGAGAGTGAACCAAGGGAACACGTCAGGTTGTCATGGAATTCATTAAACTTTTCAAACCTGGAAAGTGGTGAGATCTGTTAGTTACAATGTTTGTTTCTCCAATTTTATTGCCATACTCAGACAACCTACTGCATGTGAATAGCAATTGTAACACTGGGCCAAACTGTGAGGTCATTAATGTTTTGGAGATGTAGATAAAGGTGAAAGCTGGCCAGCTGATGGGATGAGGCTGCACTATGTCCAGAAGCAGTGGTGCTGCATTCTGCCTTGGTGGAGGTGTCACTCTGAAGGCTGCCTTTTGGTGTGATTCACCCAAAGCATTTTATTTCTGTCTGCAATGGCTTTGGATGCTAACCCAGATGTGTTTTTCTGACTGAACAGGTTTTGTTGATATACACACAGGAGAGAATGCAGAGATAAGCGTGCAACAACTGAATTGTGTAAATGAACAGTTGTGATCCTGAGTTGTTCCAGTGGTTCTGTCATTTAATACTCTCTGCTTTGAATGAGATTTACTATGCAGTCTGCATCCTCAGAGTCTGTAGAGCAGAATTTCATTGTGCTAGATACATCTGTTAAATGACTTCGAGCTTTCTTTATGCATTGTTCCAAAAGGGGAAAATATATAGACTAGGAGGGGGGAAAAAAAATATAAAAGGTTTTATTGCAGGATAGAAAGAAAGGAGGATTAAAAAAATGGGAAGAAAGAAACTGGCATTTTCTAGTTGGCTGTTCATGTTAATCCTCTTTAACACTCACGTGACTTCAGCTGGAAAACCTCTTACCTTTTTAATTCTGTTGTGGAGCAGCGAGCTTAGTGACAGTCATAAGAACCTTTAAAAATCTCTAAGCAATTCCTAACCCCTCTCAGTGTGACTCTCTGACTCTGTAGGCTGGCAGACTGGCACTGCTCAGAGACCTAGGACCAAATGACAAATACTAACCCTGCTGCTATATATTTCAAATAGTCTGTTGTACCATGACTAGTGGTTCAAAATGACATCAGAAAGTGATGTGTGGATTTTAATATCATTTTTGAAAAGAGACTTAAACAGAATTTTATTTTCAGAGTGGAATTTAATAATTTGTAGTATAAGCCATAAAACACATACCCTGGAATTCCCTGATTTCAGTTGTCAAGGTATTTCAGAGGAGCTACTACATATCCTGAAAGGACAAAGAGGAGCATAATTATGAAACCTTTCCCTCTTGAATGACCATAGAGGTAATTAAAAAAAAAAAAAAAAAATCTAGTACAATAGATCATTTTGTCTCTTGTGTTGTCAAAGTTGGAACAGGTTCATACATCGTCATTTGCAGTACTTATCCAGATTTATTTTAGATGTCTCAAGAAGCTGGATTTTACTACCATATATGCCCAGAGCTACAGACATGGGGTTACTTCAGTTGTCTTTTCATTACTGATTAATGTATCTTAAATGATTAGCAGAAATAAAGGAGTTACTGAGAACACTTTCACAGATAATTGTGGCTCACATGGCCTGACAGTATGGAGAAACTCTATGACAATAGGTGAAGGCCTTAAAATAAAACTTTGGCCTTTGACAATCCATAAGAAAGACCAAAAAGCTAGAGAATAAAAAAAAAATGTTCAAGTCTGGAGTTTTTTTCCCCCCACTATTAGTTTCTCTGTATTATCTAAGCCAAAGGACTGAAAAGAACAGCTGACTGCCTGAAATGCTTCTGAATGCTGAGATAGGGTGGAGTTTATTTTTATCTCTTTGGTGCTATCATACTTTATATTTTGCCTAAATTTTTAGCACAGTGATACTGATGAACTTTACTGATGATTCCTTTCATATTATAAGAAATGAGATATGTAACTGTCTGGAAACACCAAACAAGTCATTTAGCTCTTCACAGATCTTGTCAATTATGCGAGCTCGGATTTTGCTGTGTATAAATGCTTCAGTTTGGTTGCCAATAAATATTGTACACCTATAGAAACTGAAAGAATGGTGAAACATGGAGAATATATCTGAAAAGACCTAATTTGCATGATGATTGTGGGATGAGATGTCATGAATTGCTACGAACATGCATTTTGTCATACCAAGGTAATATCCTTAAATCAAATTTTGATTAATTGACACTGACAGACTCTACTTCCTACTTGGTTTCCAGGTCCTAGCTAGTATTAATGAGTGCAATAGCAATTTTAATACTGTGTTTTGTAAATATAAGTGTGTCACGGTTTCATGTACACCTTCTTTGTTAACTCAAAAGGCCACCTGTAAAATTCACATGTGCAAGTAAATTTAAAAGAAATTTATTTTTTCTTGTAAAATGATGCAGTGAGAGTGATTAAAAAGCATCCTGGAAACAGAGACATCGTAAAAAAAGGGAAAGCCCTTTGGGAATATGACCCCAAGAAGTCTGTGAACCTGGTCCACAAATCCTACTGCCACTAAAATTCTTATGGCAGGTAGTAAAACTCAGTGCAAGTGTTGAATTGTATTTGAAATGATTTTTTAAAAATGAAGTAACAGTAAAGCAGTGTGTGACTGCCCTTAGACAAACCTTCTGTCAGCTGATATTTGAGACATAAAACTTGTAAAGGGACAATCTATGAATGGAAGCATCCAGGCGGGCTGGGGGAGTGGCCATCAATTTATGCACACAACTGCATTTTCAACATAATTAGCTGTCTAATTGAGCATTATAATTTAACTGACGCATTTAAACATGTAATTTATTTGAATGCACGCTGCTTGTAATCTGTTTGTAATGTTTTGCTCTTCAGGATGGTGTCAGACTCTAGAGATGAAAATATTCTTCTGTTGAACAGAAAAGGGACTAAAAAGAGTATATTGAGGAGTCCTGAATGCAAATAAATTTCTGTAATTTCAAATCAGAAGAGGAGTATAGAAACAGAAAAGCCATGCAGATAAAGTTAAGTACTAAGCAAAACTGTAAGCAGCACCTTAATTCTATATACCAGAGATGTTGTACTGCACTGCATGCTATCAGGTTATCGTGTAAAGCTGACTAGTTTAGCTGGCCGCTGGGTAGGAAGCAGATTTTGATAACCGAGAGGTTTTAACTGCCCATCTATCTTGTCTGGGGGAAAGAAGTGTCCCTTTCTCAGCATGATAGATATTGCCAGTAGGTCAATGTTTATGCAGGCACAGATTCTGAACCTGAAGCTGATAGGCTGCACAACGAGGTGATCACTGAAATAGAATTTTTTTATTTTTGTTTTTTACTTCTACACTGATCATGCTGGAGTGGTGCTGATACCTGCCTGCCATTTTAGCTTCTGTTTCTGTCTTGCAGTCCTCATAGCAGTGCCTCAGGTATGGCTGGCTCTTTTCATATCTGAACAGTGACAAAGGCATATAATCCCTAGGCTCTGTTAGAATACACACAGAAAGTACCCTGTCAACTGGTTGCAGAGAAAGAAGCCAAAAATCCCTTCATTTGTGCTTGCATAATCCCTGACGTGCTGGTAAGTTCACTCTCTGGGTGATAGCTAGGCACCTGGGCATTTATTTTCAAGGAAAAAACAAACTGATGCATATTTGGTTTTGTTGCCAGATTTTTTTTTTACTTTCAGACTTTATTTGATGAACAAAATAGTTACGGTTTTCCTTTTAACCCAGTAAACTTTTGTACTGTTACACCTCGTTATATATTTCGTGGTGCTGAGTTTTGAATCTGCTGTTTCAATTACAGAAACTGCCAACAGACATATGAAAATCCAGAACACAGAGGGTGAAGCATTCCTGCTTTTTAGCTTTGGGATTACTTTTGCATACTCTGACAATTTCTCCTTATAAACTGAGTCAGTGATAGCTACAGTTATGGAATGCAAGAAAAATAATGCAAAATTTTAATGCCAAAATAAAGAAGAAAACAACTTTTTCAAACCAGAGGTTGGCACAGTTCCTGGCTTTTCTACTCACCTTTCTCTCTGATCGCCGCCCTCCCAAGTCAGTAATTATCAGAAGTGGAGAAGAAGAATTAAATGCAAGGCCATGCGAGAGGAAATAATAATGCACGGGTCTTTTACCCCAAGGAGCTGCTGCTTTCTTTCTGACAAGACATATTGTGATTTCATGTCATTTGAGTTTATTGTGCTCAGCGTAGCAGAAGAGGTGATGGAAGAAGTTGTGCCCCTGGCGTATGTGAGGTGAGGAGTTTTAGCTTCAATCTATAGCTGAAGTGATTGAAAATTGTATTTGTATTGTTTGTTTAAATCCAAAGAAAATTTACTGACTAAGCAGAAGATACATTGGACTGTTTGGAGTGGGAAGATTACTTCATTTTCAGATTGAACAAGATGGTTTCACTTATTAGGACGTCCTGAACCTCACAGAGGTGGATTTTGTATTTCTAGATAGATAAGGCTGGGGTAGGATAAGCTCACAAGGTAAAACTAAAACAGGGTACGTAAAAAGCTCTCCCAGATCTTGGAGAGATTCATCAGTTGCTATGGCTCCACTGTGCTGGTGCATAGGTTCCCAAATACATGGTCGCGTATACATGCTGTGCAGAAGATGAGGAAAGGGAACTCTTCCAGGAAAACTAGACTTTGTACCCTTCATGGGGAGATGAAGGGAGAGCTAGGAAGATGGACAGTGGCTCAGAGCAGCGTTTCTCATTTTCAGTTCTCTGACAGAGTAATAGAAGGTTGAGTTTCTGTTCTGTCACTCAATGCGTTCAGAATAGCTTTTGTCAGGAGAAGCAATGTTAGGAATATAATGCGAAATACATTCCATAAGATAAAATTCTTTACTACTTTGACCTTTCAGTCCTTTTCACTGTGCTTCATGGTGATATACTCCATTCTATGAAGATTAGCAAGGCTGTCCTTATGAAGAGGAGAGCCCATCAAAAAAATCTCTGCTATAGGATCTGTTGGCACTTTTTGGCATTTTGACTGTTAGTGCCTCTTCTCTTCCTCCTTGATGATAAAGGAGCAATGAAGCCTTTCCCATTTGGAAGGGGAGGACCAGTGGAATTACTTCCAAACTACCTGTGGTAGAGTAGTTTCTGTTTTAATGATATTTCTTGTTCTTGCTGTGTTTTCTAGAGAAAAACAGAAATTCCTCTCTTTGTACCTGGAGTCAAGTTGACTCTGCACTGGAGAGAAGCAGATGTGTCAGCCCCGAGACTAGCTTAAAAAATGGCACCAGCGCCAAAAGGCAATCTGCTAACTGCTGTTTACCCACTGAGGTTTCTGCTTGGTTGTGCACTACTGTGAACACGCAACGCTGGCTCAGCTGGCTGGTCAAGTCCTCCAGTGTGCAAGGCTGGCATAGCCTGAGGCGCAGGCAGGACAGTAAAAAGCTCTGGAATAAAATGCTTTGCTTGGTACAGGCTTAACTGATCTGTCTAGGAGAATGATGGGTAGCTGGATCAAAGAGTGAATTATTCACTAAGATTCACTGAAACTTGGGCATTCATTGCCCCCTGGAAAGGGGCATGGAAAAATACGGAACAATAAGAGGAAATTCTGAATGGTTCCTATTTTAGCTGAGAAATTCGGGTGTGTACTTTAAGTGTGGGAGAAAACATGAGAAATAAAACTGAAAAATGGAAGTAAAGTAACAACTAGGGGCAAGATATCCCTCATATACCAAACTAATTACTGTCATGTTTCAGGAGGGGCCTTTAAATCTATGTTGTTTTTAGAAAACTGGATTGGGATACTTTGTCTAGTTTCTCTGAAAGGGTTTTATAAATTGAAGTTAATTAATTATTAATAAAAAATATGCTCAGATGATTAGCATGATTTCTCTGCTTAGACTACACTCCTGTCCAAATAAACATTTATTCCAGTTTTTTGTTTCAAATAAGAATAAATGAAAGCCTGCATTGTGTAACCTGAATAGAAATTGATACAGGGGCAGGTCAAGTTTCCCCTGACTTAAATTTCTGTGCTAATTTGACCTATTGTCTGGTAAATGTTCACATGATTTATAGTGCAGCATCTTTCTGTACTCCCTCTTCAAGCCTTCTGTATGCAGAAGGAGTACCTTTTACAGGGAGGTATTGTGCTCCTTGAAAATGACCATAGTTAACTTCACGTACTGTTTTTATTCAAGTACAATTTGTGCTATGACTTATAAAGCTGATGGGGTGCCCTGTAATGGAGATGTCTATATACTCAGGTTTGTATTTTTAAGAGGAAGATCCTTTCTGTGTGTTATAGGTTATGCAGTGGGTAGGATTTGCTTTTGCTGTAGAGATGACTGACTATACACATTTTCATGGAATCAGAGAATAGTTTGGTTTGGAAGGGGCCTTAAAGATCATCTAGTTCCAAATCCCTTGCCATGAGCAGGGACACCTTCCACTAGACCAGGTTGCTCAAAGCCCCATCCAAGCTGGCCTTGAACACTTCCAGGGAGGGGACATCTACAACTGCTCTGGGCATCCTGCTCCAGTACCTCACCACCCTCATAGTTAAGAATTTTGTTCTGTTATCTAATCTAAACCTACCCTCTTTCAGTTCAAAGCCATTACCCCGTGTCCTGTAACTCCATACCCTTGTAAAACATCCCTCTCCAGCTCTCTTGTAGGCCCCTTCAGGTACTGGAAGGCTGCTATAAGGTCTCCCCAGAGCCTTCTCTTCTCTGGGCTGGACAGCACCAACTCTCTCAGCCTTTCCTCCTAGGAGAGGTGTTCCAGCCCTCGGATGATTTTTGTTGCTCTCCTCTGGACCTGTTCCAGCAGGTCCATGTCTTTCCTGTGCTGAGGGCTCCTTTTTTCTCTTTTTAAAAATGGGTGTTATATTTCCCCTTATCCAGTCGCTAGGAACTTCACTGGTCTGCCATGACTTCTCAAATATGATGGATAGTGCCTTAGCAACTTCATCCACTAGTTCCCTCAGGACCCGTGCATGCACTTCATCAGGTCTCATGGACTTGGACACCTTCAGGTTCCTTAGATGGTCTTGAACATGATCTTCTATGATTGGTTTTTCATTCTACCAGTCCCTGCCTTTGCCATCTGTGACTTCAATGGTGTGGCTGGAGCACTTGCCAGTGAAGACTGAGGCAAAAAAGTCACTGAGCACCTCAGCCTTACCTATATCCGAGGTAATCAGGCTCCTGTTTCCTTCCAGAGGGTCTCAATTTTCTGTTGTGTGTATTGGCTCCAAATTTCAGTTGCATGTGTGTGAGAGGAGTGGGAGTCTTTTGTCCCTTTGAAACCCTGTCTGTGAGCGTACTGGACCCTCTGGAAAAATGTGAGCAATATTGGTTTTATCAATTCATTCTCAGGCAGGAGTCCTCAAAGTGTGCTCGTATAGATTCCTCTCAACTCTTCTCCTTGAAGTGCAAACGAGATACTAACGAAGAAGAAAAAATGATGAAATTAGTGTCTGTTTTTTTGTAAAAGTTCAGGAATTTGGCAGATTAGCTTTTTCTTTTAATCTTTGGACTAGATTAAACATGGTAGGGATGGAAAAAGGCTAGAATTGGTACGTGATACATGGGGGCTGCTGAGCTGTTGGTTGTTTGTGAGCTTATGTGCAAAGCATGAATTTGAAATCTACTTAGAAGTCCATGCACTACTTTTTGTTGTCCTGGAGATTTGACTCTGAAGGTTCTGGATAACCTGTACCACCCTGCAAAAGTGGTGAGGGGGAAGAGGGCAGATTTCTGACGTGGTAGCTGATCCACACAGAATTTTAAATTCTAGGGTAGAAAAGACGGAGATAGCCTCATCACGCCCACACACTGCACACATCTGCTTTACATTGACTTCATACACTTCTTACTATTGTCACAAAACATGATAAAATCAGTACGCTTGAATAGACAGTGTCTCTGAAGAGCGTACTGTAATTGTGGAAAAGAGGAGCTTCACTTCCAAAGAAGAAACAGAGGCTGACCTCAGCAGTAAGATGCTCCTCTCTATTGAAATGTGGGAATAATATATGGACTCGCACTAGTACAAACTGCTGAAGCGCCTTGGCAGTACTCCAAACGAGTGCTCTTTCTGATGGAGTTTTTAATACTTCAAGAAGACATAGTATGCACATTTAGATGCCAATAAAATGTTTCCCTGTAGGGTCCATAGGCCACATTTCAATGCTAAATTATGATGACAGTGTGAATGATTGACCATCAATCACCAGTGAAGCATTTCTGCACACACGTGCTTTTGCTTTTCTATGGTTCAATCCCTTCTTGTGTTAAACTATGTTACCACTTCAACCCATGGTTGAGATGCTTCTGTCCGTCTCTCTCAATGCACATGTTGTGCCGTTGCTGCTGATACTAAAGAAGCCTTGACCACCTGGCAGTTTATTGACTGGAGCCTGACCTTATTGCTTGCATGACCTGTAAGAGGCTGCAGCCGAGATTTGTTTGGTCTCCAGACAAAACGCTACATGAAATGAACCAAAAGAGAAATCCATAGATGCAACTATTGCTGCATCTGGCAATTGAGAGAGGAATGAGAAGGGAACTGAAAATCCCATTGCAATTATTCTTGGTAAGAGAGTAGTTTTCTGTTTCAGAAAAATCAGATAACTTTGAATATATGCTGTATCTAGTCGAAGTTGTGTGCAACAGTACGGGAATGAGCTTGCTAAACCTGACAGGAAAGAAAGGTGACCTCCTGTTAAGGGTGAGAAGAAGGAACTGGAGTTCAAATTAAGACAAGTGATCTGAAAGATTTCCCCATAGGGTGGTCATTAAATCAAAGCTTTTCTTAAGTTCTTGAAATTCCCCTTTCCAAGATTTTGGATGGATTATTTTTGTAAGAGAATTCAGTGGCTGAATCTGTCTGTCACACTTGTGAACTAAGTATCATTAATCCTTTTAAAAAAAGAAAGATTTCATTCTGAGTGGAAAAACACAATCTGCATAAAGTATAACACCTGACCAAACAGAGGAATAAGGCAAATGCCCCGGGATGCTGTTTCTTGTATACATGATACTGTATAAATTGTATGAAAAATACAATAAAAGCTAATAGGGACTAATTAAATAGCCAAGTCTAAATCTGATAATCTAGGCAGCTGTTGCACGATTTCTTCATGTTATAAGCTTTTTAACTAGTGTGAAAAATTCACATCAGGAAAATGGAGAAATGAACTAGGAAAAAGAACATTCTCGGTGCTAATTCTGTCTCTATCTTGATTTCTTTAGAAATCCTAATTTTTTTTCAGAAGTGCTGATTAATTCTGTTCACATACCCAGCCTAGCCTGAGACAGCTCAAGTAAAATCCTGGCTCCGTGAAGCCGACAGCAATCTTGCCATTGTGCCAGGTATCTGGCACATGCAGTCTTGATGGAAATTTACCCTGAGGTCTTGATTTCTTGAAAGCCATGGGGTATCTCAATGTTTGCATCCAAAAGCTGATCAACAATAACATAGTAAGTCTGAAAACTGTTGTCTCATTCTTCTGATGAGAAATGCAAACACAGAAAACTTAAGTATAATACTTATGTACAGAATTGCTTAGGTTATATTTGCATATATCCTGAATATGAAAAATGAGATGGTGTAAAACACAATCACGTTTTCAAATACATGGGGCTTCAGTAAGAATTGGCTTTGGCTTTCTCTCATGTGAAGATTTCTTGCTTGGTACCAGGCACTAATGATTCTTGTCTACTTAAAAAAAAAAAAAAAAAAAAAAAAA
>Ga0065711_1038925_pt1 | contig 18286 bp, 12 predicted proteins | sample Hoacrofraction12_FD_59098 | JGI IMG/M metagenome (GOLD analysis project Ga0065711, IMG submission 59098) | Hoatzin crop microbial communities from Cojedes, Venezuela - Epithelial fraction 12 v2 (version 2) | ecosystem: Host-associated > Birds > Digestive system > Esophagus > Crop | place... | reverse complement strand
TGGACAAGGTCCTGTGCAGCCTGCTGTAGGTGACCCTGCTTCAGCAGGGGGATTGGACTAGATGACCCACAGAGGTCCCTTCCAACCCCTACCATTCTGTGATTCTGTGATTCTGTGCTGCTTTTCTCCTCTTACACTGGAAGCTCTCTGGAAAGGACTGTGCATTATTATGTGTTTATCCAGCGTATGTAGTACAAAGTGGCTTTTACTTATGCCTAGTGTCCCAAGAGGTACTGCAATACAGATATGTTTCTGAAAAAATAATTTTCTTCAGAGAATGGTAATATAAATCAGATTTTCTGAATATGTGTGAAATGACAGATACCTTGGGGGAAAGGGGCAAAGAAAGGTGAATGCTGCAATAATACAGCTCTATGGTAGCATAACGGAGTGTAAGTGGTAACCTGAATAGTTTGGGGATTATGTGCGGATCTTTTGCTTCAGCTACCAAATGTAAATATTATGTGTGCCTTTTAAAGGGAATAAAAAGTCCTTTTTTATAATAACTAAAGACACTACTACTACCAACACATAGTAAATCCTGAAAACTGCCCAAATTGTGGTATAAATCCACATTAATTATTGTTATTGCAATTCCTAATCATTCACATTGCTATAAACTGACTTTGCTGAAGGGGAGCATCTTATGTCAAGCAGCGTACTAAAGTCACAGTGTTAACACAGCGCATTTCCAGAATTTTCTTTATCTCCAGGGAAAATTCAGACTGTCTCTCATTCTTTTCTCCAGTATATTTGAGCTCACTTAGACTATGAAATACCTTTTTGCAGTAGTCAAAATACATTGTTTAATTCTATAGAGTTATGCTAGTTAAAATGTGGCTTAATAACAGTCCAGTGTATTCTGTACAGAATAGTCTAGTGTGAACTGTATTGAACAGGCTAGTGTGTTCTGTATGGAACGGCTGGATGTAATTGCAGTGAAGCTCAAGTGCACAATACAAAAAAATAGTTAATTCATCACATTTATGCCTTTCAGAAAAGAGCAAGTCAAGGCCCAGATAGACTCTGAATATATAATAAACCAAAATGAACATTTAAACCTAGAGTATTCATTTTGCATTTTCAGATAGGTTTTTTCTTCTGTTTTGTTGCTTATTTATTGAAAACCTCTCCTGAACTCCCATCACCGATGTATCTGAATCATCAATTAACAAGTTGAGTCATTCTGTTAATTTTGGCTTGATAATGTTCAGCCAAATCTATGGACAGTAAAACATATTTGTAGGCAAATTACCAGGAAAGAAATAAACAAGAAACTAGTAGAAAAACCCTATTCCTAATAACTGTAATTAGGCACCCTGTGGTTATCTGAATTTTGTGTATTTTGATCCCAGTACAGTTTTTATTAGTGAAAGAATTGGTGTTACACAATAAAGAGACTGATCATTTTCTAACTTATTTTCTTCAAAAAGATTCTTGTTAAATCCTACTTTTTCAGGAGAGTTTTCCCAAAATACACTGAGACTAAGCGTGACAATAGAAACACAATGGAAGTCATCTCTCAAAGAGACACGATGCTGCAATACAGCTGATCTGGACTGCGTGAGAAGCTGCAGCTCTTGGCTTCAAGTTCAGAGCTCAGCAAGCTTTAATCAGCAGTAACTTGAAGCTTTGTGTGAGATGAAGTCTGTCAAGGTACTGCCTTTCCACATTGTCTCCCTGTGCCAGGCCATCACATACCAGTCAGACTCTGGCTGGATGTGATTTTAAGTGTGCGTGCTGGAGGTTACTGAGCTGCATCCTAACAGCAAGGCTTTGTGTGAAAAGGCATGCCTGTATGCAGCACCACATCTCGACAGAGAAACACCTGAGAGAGCCCCAAATGCTCAGGCAAGTCTGTGTGGTCCAGTGCAGCGTGACTCGCAGGCTGTAAGTCAGGTCTCAGAAATGTGAAGCTGCATCTAGCTGATGCTGAGTTTAAGCTAATCTGTCTCTTCCTGCAGGGCTCAGCACGACGGCTAATGCAAATCTAAACGGATCCTGTGTGCCTTCCCGAATCTTCCTCTCACGTGATTCTGACCCTCCCCTTCATCAGACACTAGTGCACCTCTGTGCAATAAACTGCTCCAGGGAGCAGCTCTGGCTGAAAGCAAGTTTCTTTTTTCATATGTTTATGTCTTCTACAGGGTTTATTTTTGGTCTGGATCAGTCCTCTGGGGTGAATGACTGCAAGGTCAACTTAGGCAAGCAGGCAAGAACGTGAGACCATAGGAGCAGTTGAGATGTAGTTAGTGATTACAGCCACGTGGACTCCACTCAGGCTGTCACAGAAACCTGTTGCAATCAGAGCAGCTGGCTTGTAATTCCTGAGCTGGGGTACTCACATGTGTTATTGGTGTCTCCCCACAGAGCTGAATCACAAAGTAGACACATGAAGAAATGGCCTTCTCATGAGCTTGCTATATAGAGAAGCGACACAAGACAGTGACAAGGGCTGCACCTTCATGTGCTAGAGGAGGAGGCAAGGTGAGTGCAATGATCATAACTGGTGAAACCTATTCACTCTGAGAAATTTCCAGCATAATTTTTCCAGTTTCCTATCCGATGAAGCTACAATGGTTATACCTTCAAAGCCATTCCTTCCACTCAGTTTAGTAAATGAAGGGGTCTACACCTATAAACTTTGCATAAGAATGAAGAACTTCTTATGGGATAGAAATGACGGGATGCACTTTTGGCACTCAGTTGAATCTGCACAATTTCAGGGTTTATCTCAAAAAAAGATAGACCAAATGAGTGAAAACATAAAATATTATTTTCTGTTTATATGTAAATAATCTCACTTGGTAAACTGGTCCACAGCATCATCCTGAGTATTTTGGTAATTTACATCTCTCACTTTGAGAGGACAATGCTTACTGAAATCTCTGGCTTGAAACAGAGGATATTTGGGCAAATCAGTCTTTCACAGCCATTCTTCCGAACCAAACCGCTTCACACACATAGTCATTGAAATAATTTCTGTAATGTAGAAATCTTCACATCAGAAAGCGATTTCAGACAATTTAGTCATGACTCAAAACAGGTAGCTGTTCAAAACATTCACAACGTACTACTGAAATATATGCACGTTTCCTACTCCATAGTGGAGATTAGGAGTATTATTAATGGTCTGGGGTTTTCCTTTCCTTACCTTTCACTCTCGTGTAACATCATCTTTACGTATATATGCTTAGGCACCTCTACATTCATGTGTTTTTGCACATATGCCATAGCTAGTGTCCCTCATGAACTTCTATCAAACTCTTTAGCAAATGGCTTTTAAAACAGTGATGCAACCTAAAACATTTGGTTTTAACCAAGACTTGTGCCTCGTGCCTCCACTTTATTAGCATGTATTTATCTTTTGTCATTAATGAAATCACTAATTACAATCTGTTGTAAGACACTTATTAAAGAACTCTACTATTAGACTTCCTCAGACCTGAACTTTCTTTCAAAACACCTTTTGTCACATCTCCTTTAGTCAGCTTCTTATGCCTTTAAAAATTTCTTGTATAAAATGCACTCTTCTCCAATTACCTTTGCAGTTGCCCACACAGCACTGTATCAAATGCTTCACTGGAGCACGTGTCCTATCATCAACAGACTTTTAGTCGAACATACGAAAAGGTATAAAACAAGGAAGCAATCTATCCACTCTGTCAGTGATACAATTTCCTGACAAGGAAGATGAGGTTTTGATTACCTACACCTTTTGCCACATATCTATATTCTGCACAGTTTAATAGTGACACTGACTGGAACAAAACACTTGCTTTGACTCCCATAAAGTGGTAGTGGTATCACTAAGCAGTTACAAGTAAGATTTTAGTTGTTTCTATTCCTGACCCTGCATCTAGAAGGAGTAAGTTGGTCTGCATATTTGTAAGCACCTACAACTTTACACCTTTCTCAACAAATTATTTTTTCTCTTGTTGACAAATTGAACTTCAGAGGGAAACACAGTACAAATTGTTTACAAAGATGTCAAAAATGTCACCCTTCCTTATCCTCATCTGCAATGAGGAGCTACAGTCTCCTCTTGCTGAGTATGTGCTGGTGAGTATGTTGTTTGAGATCTCAGTTTATGAATGCTGGATCAAATTTGGATTATATAATATTAGCATGGGTAATAGTAGGATGCTAATAATACTACTACTAAGTACAATGAAATATGACCTATAAATTTCCATAAAACCAGCAAGTTCAGTATAAGCAGATTCCTTGGAGCTTAAGACTGCTAAGGCCTCTCTCCTGTGCAGCTTGCCTTTCAATGACTTTTTTATCCTTCACAGGGAACAAGATGCATCTTAGAATAAAGTAAGTGTTTAAAGAGCTGTGTGAGGCTTTTAAGGTATATAAGATGGAAATACTTTCTGGGCTGTTGTGAGTTTACCGACAAGGCCATCTGTCCTCCTATGTTCATCAGGCATACCAGGGAAATTTATCAAGAATAATTGTTAGCACAATCCATTTTAATCTCACCATGCTTCAATTTTAATATTCTTTTCAAATATCTTCAGATACATTTATCAGGGTGCTGAAAGTGGCAGAGAAGAGACAAGAACCTTTTTCTAAAAACTGGATTTTCATAACTAACTTTAAGTGAATGGTCTGAACTATGTCTTAAACTTTATCACACTACACACCTTTTAGAAAGGTAAAACATATCAGAAGGAAAATTAATACTTCCTGTTACAGAGAAGAAGTTATGAAAAAAAGAAACAGCATTATACTAAATCTCGTGATCATGTATTTTGGAAAACTTTAAGCCTATATGCTAATAAACCTAAAATCAGCACAAATCATCATAGCACTTACAGAGCTTTCTGCTTTTATTTTAATAATTGGATTCTTGATGTGGTGTCTTTAATATCTTCACTTCAAGAACTTAAATTTCTAAGTAGATTTCTCCATCAGTTTTGAAGGATTAAGCCTGTAAAAGCAAACAAAAATTCCCCTCATAACTGCAGATTGTTTCTGTATCCATACGGTTGTGAAACTCTGTACCAAAATTAAACATTTGTTTTGATCCCTACATTTTAGACAATCAAATTAAAAATTACTTCTGATCATTGGTCTGCTTCCTCACAGCTTCCTTAGGACCTATTCTCCAAGTTACAGTGCAGGTAATTTTTTCAAACATCTGCTTTGAGAATTACTGTATTTGCTTTAATGAAACACTCTGTCAAAACAACTTTTCCCAAACTACTTCAAAACTAATTACAAATGTAATACCATTTCATTTTGATGCACCTTAAAACATAACATTTTCCTAATACAAATTTGACTCTAGGGTCCATAAAGTAGCTGGCTGTTGTCTCAAATTAGTCTTATTACCTTGTTTGGCCTGATTAAGAAGTTACACTGTAGAGATGCACACAAAGCATGCATAAGCAAACAAGAGCAATCCCATTACTGCAAGAAAAAGAGTAAAAGAAAAAGTTGTTATTTCTCATCAACACACAGAAAACTAGATTAGACAAAATGAGACATATGTCAATTAGCTCAGGAATGAGTTTTGTTTCCACCATTTGGCATCCACAGCATAATTACTAAAGCATATTCTCAGCGAGAACCCAGGAAATTTAAAGAGTAAGTAACTGACATATTATTTTACATGCTAATTAGTCTTTTTGTACAGCATAAAAATGGCTCTGAATTCAACCTGCTCGAACAACTGTATGCATCAGTAATGAAAAAGAAAATTAATTATTATAAAGATTTCTTCTTCAGATCTCAAAAAGCAGTAGGTATTTCGGGCCAGTGTCTGGTAGCATATTCCTCAGGCATGTCTAGTCATGGCTATCTGCAGTGCTGGCACACTCTGGGACAGAGTAATGTCTTTTTCCTGTCATTTCATGGCACCCAGACCTAATCTTATCCCAGGTTTTTAAACAGCCTCTGCTGATTGTGAGTCAAACCCACTTATAGAGTAATTTAGCCAAATTCCTCTAAGCCATACTCATTTATAACATAAACAAATCCAGCACCCGGTCTTATCACTAATAGAGTCTGGGAGATTTAATCAAGGGTGGATTTTCTTGGAAGCCAAATAAAGTAAGTATTCTTCATGCCCTACAGCTGCGGAGAGACTGTGTTGCACCAGGGGCTCTTTGCAGCTGCAGCTGCATCCAGAGGTGACCAAACAGTTGTGCCCACCTACCAGAGGGAATAGCCCACCCTCACTTAGCCTTAGTGTAAGGAGTTGTCCCCAGAGGCACCCCAGGAGGTCACCCACCACTGTATAACCCCATCTTCCCACCCTGCTCTGATCCCCACTCCAGCACCCATCTGAAGTGGCCGTGGTGAAGCCTGGGTCAGCTCTGTGTTGTTGACACTGGTGGGGACACGAGCCATGAAGTGCAGCTCTGAGGCAGCACCACAGAATAGGGCAGGCACTCCTGCGCCCACTCCCACACAGGTCTCTGATTTCCCAGTTCAGCCAGGCTCCCTGCAGCCCTTCCTCCACCCTGCTGCTCTCTGCTCGTTACTCTCAGCCTGGGTGATGCAAAGGAAGAGAATTTCCTCAGCAGGAGCCCTTGCTTGGGAGCAAGGCAGGGGCAGGACCTTGCAACCAAAACCACACCCACCCAAGCTACCCTGGAGATATCTGTCTGTCTCCCACGCACACACACCCTGTCCAGTGAGTCTGTCTCATACATACATATGTAACCACAAGCACATGACTCCTGATGGACTACCCACGCTTCTTGACACATCCCATATTTCTCAGCCATCTCAAACTGCTCTGACATACAGACAACAGAGACTCGCAGCAGTTGATCCTCCCTAAACCTGAGAGGCTGGAGTGAGTTAATGTTTCTAAACTTGCTTAATGGAGAGATGCCAGGCTTGGGACTCCACAGCCCCTTTGGGGTCTTCTGTCCTGCTGCTCCAGGCTTTGGTGAGTGCCACATTGACACCCTGCAGTTACGGGTCAGGAGGTCTCTGGATATAAATTCTCCACTTTCAGCTATTATACAGTTTTTTATGGAATAATATTTTGTAGTTGAAGTATCTGCTACTAGGCTTTAGCGCTGACATAATTTACTTTGAAGTTAAGGAACGAGGAAAGAATGGACAGCAAGGAAAATGTATTCCACCGAGGGAAGCAAGTACATCAAAGCTGTGTGCCTGAGCACTTTCAAGAATATTGCTCAAACGCCTCACGCATTTATCTCACTTGCATATACAGGTTCCTTGTGTTAAAACTTCATAGGAAGATGCATTTTGCACTTAATGAGGAACGTGGCCTTTGCCATGTGAGAGGAAATTAATTTTGAAATAGCTTTAATTATTACTGTGGTTGTCCTGTGATGTTGCTAACTCAGCAGAGGAAAGAACAGTAGCGCAAACCATGAGTCTGTTCTGGAAGTAATGTGATTTATATAAACTTTTATTCCACACCTGGAACAGAGGTGGTCCCAAATAGCACGAATTTCTCAGGAGAAGAAGCTATGCAGGTAATGACCCTACTCTCACTTCGCACAATGACAGTATCTTGCCTGGAGACTTCTGCTTATCTAACCAGGAGGGTCTCATGACAGGTGACACGCTAAGCACTTAAACCTGCCATCAGTAAACACCAAAGAGAAGGAGAACAGATGAAATCTAATGTTTTTATGACCAAAGAGGATTTCGGCAGCCTCAGGTATATGAGACTGGGTTTCACAGCTGCAGACACTTACCTGAATTTAATATCTAAGTCACCCTTTAAGCACAGAAAACTCGTCCACTAGTGATGCTTGTGCCTGTGACTTATGTAGTAGCCAAGAGAGGGTGATGGGACTTGTGTCAGCGTGGGATGACACAGGAGCACGTGTTGCATGGGCCAGGTGTCACAGCAGATAGGTTTTTAAGCAGTCTGTTTGCCCCATTTTTTCCTTTTTCCCTCAACGTAACTGTCTTCTGGCAGAGAACAATTTCCTGTGAAACAGGAGAAAATGAGGCCATGCTGTGCACAAACTGTGAGTCACCGAAGACCCATTACCCTACACTACAAGTGACCTTACTCAATCCAAGTTGAAGAAGTTACCTCTGCAGAGAGTTGTGGCACAGTGAAGCCATGGGATGTGTAAAAATCTGCACAAATGAGCATGAATGGAGCCCATAGAAGGGGAGTCACTTCATGGCTCCCACATCAAACACTCCAGGTCCTCTCAAGCCCCAGGCCCGCACCCCACTGTCTGACCCGCAGAGCAGTGCTCGTGCCTGCTCTCACTCTGATACCAGAAATCTCTCGCTCCCGTTCCCACTGCCTCAGCTGGCGCAAAAGCAGGAGCAACGTTTGTATTACCCCTTGACTTTACCCAATGGCTAATGCATCGCATAGCATATCTCCAGCAGTGCTTGCAGAGTGAAAGCAGCCATCAGGTGCCTAGCTGTTGTGCTAAGGGAGGGATTAAGGCGTACATGATTAAGGAGATTAAGGCACAGAAATGCTTATCTGGTGTGGTCCAGTGGATTTAGGGTTGTGGGAGGGATGCAGGCACTCAGATGGAAAAAAAATGATGCAGGCAGCAATCTGCTCTCTTGGTACCAATGTACTACTGTACTGAGTATCATGTCTATATTGCTACGATCATCCATGCCAGGAGCGACCATGGAGAACAGCTCAGGTGGTGTGGAGTGGCTCTCACCAGCACTGCAGTGAGCGAATCCCTGTGAAACGGCTTGGTCATTCTCTAGGCAGTTGCTTGGGTGTCTTTCAAATGTTTCTTCGCTATTCATGACTAAACTGCAGAAGGGTCAGAAACAAAATACAGGTAAATGCAGCCTTAATGATGGAGAGAAAAACAGACATGACGGTAAATGGCAAGTTCATTCAGAGTTAAAATACTTCTCAAGATAGGTTCTCTTTATCTTGACAGCACTGCTGTTTCAAATCAGATTTCGTGGTACAAATGCATATATTGTATGGACATAAGCACACTAGCTCGTCATAATATATTTTTTTATTTTATTTTGAAAAAGAAAATTCTCATCAAGTCTGTATGTTGGGAAGCAATGCTCTGGTAATGAATTAACGAGCAGAAGGTAATATTACACTGGAGCCTGAACACGTAATGACAAAATGACCTTAAAGAGATGGGACACGGCATGCAGCTCGGAGATGGCAACCAATGATCTCAGCATTTCCTGAGCTCTGTTGTGTTGCTTAGTCTTGTCAGGCAATGAATGAACGGTTCATTTATTTGCTGGTTTATAAATCAAGTTTCATAAATGTGCAGGAGCTATTTTTTGATTTTGCCTCCAAGCTTGACAAGTTAAAGACAAGCAAGAAAGCTGTGCTGGAGAAAGGAAAATACTTCACCTCTACAGTAGAGTACAGTAAGCCAAGGACATTCCAAAGTGCCCTTTATTTAAATATTGTGTATACAAAATTGAATAAACTGACTGTATCAGTTCTATCTTTACAAGCATTCCCCTCTGCTCCTTTTTAAATGATGCTTCTTTTCAATGTACCTTTTTTATTTTTAATCTATACTAGGGATAATGTACTCTCTTTTAAAAGCAGTGCTGGGTCATTTTTCTACTTACTGTCTGAATTAACCACTGCCTTTAATCAATTACTTTGAGTATTTCTTCCTATTAATTTTCCCTTGAAAAGTACCTGAGGATTTAGTAGCCCTAAGGTAGCCTTGTGATTTCTGACAAAGCAAATATGAGCTAAATTCACCTGTCTGATCCTGTTCATGTCAAAACAGGAACAGAATTTTCCAGCAATAATCTTGTTTTAATTACTGAAGATGCTTGCAACTTTGGAAGCCCCAGCTTTACACATATCAGAACATTTTTGAGTTCTCCTAGCTGTTGCATTTCAAAGTAATTAATTGCCATGAAAACAGTCCTTTTTAGAAATAGCTTTCTTGATTGTTTATATTGAAGGAAATCTATTAAGGTTCTATTCATATTGCTTTATCCTGAGGGCAGGTTATTTATTCATGTTGCTGCAAATAAACTGGGAAACAACAGTGGATTTTAAATTGACATTCTGTTATTATATTACTGAATCACTGTATCTTAGAGTAGACACACTCCAGAATTGCAATAGCAATATACCATATTAATTGCCAGCAATGTATATATATATTACTATATATGAGACAGATGTTCTTGAAAATAAATATACTGTGACAAAACTCATTGCTGGCAAAACAAAGATACTAGAAGGAAAACAATGGCTGAAGAGCTGCAGAAAAACTTGCGTGCATTTAAGCATCTGTTCCCTCCTAGTGCAATTTTAATATTGTGTTAAAATGTATGTTTAAAAAACACAGAGATGATAGATGATACATTTTTCAGGTATCACTACATAGCCAATGAACAGAGGTTATCTAACTCTTCAAAGATAGCTAACTCTTCAAACACTTGCATTTTTCCTCTGACAGTACTTCTTTGTCTGACGAATGGTTACAGATTTAATGTTTCATAATAGTTCTCTAACAAAGTGAGAAGTAGAAGAAGAAATGAAAACCTGATGCACTGCAATCACTACCATTTGCACCGACTTCCATAAGGGCAGCTTTCTATTTATTTTGAAAACTAGAGTATTTAATAATCACAGGTTATCTTTCCAGGCACATGTTATTTCTGCCTTGACAGAACAAGGCTCTGTCAGAGCCCATCAGCAGCAGACTAATACAGAATTTTGCTGCCAGTTATGATGCTGATTTTCTAGGTAAGCACTGGTTTTGTTTAACCGACATCTGGTGATATATTGGCATAGGAACAGTCTGATTCTAAAACAGGAAAAAGGATGGGTAGAGGAGAAAGAGTAGTCCTCACCAGTGAAGACAAAGCCTGGCAGTTCTTAAAAGTCTCTAGAATTGTCCCTTCCTTTGTCATTTTCAAGCTGATGGGAGCCCATCTTTGGTTCTAGGATGCATGAAAGTTATCGAAAATATCCAAAAAACAAAAAGGCAGGAATTCAGCTTCCACTATGGCTTACTAGTCATCATCTGTCTGTATCTAGATTCTCAGTCCTGGATGACAATTTCACTCTGGACTCAGTTGCAATGTGGTTGAATAAATGGCAAGGGGAGGAACATATTAAGTGACATAACACGAATTAAAGGATGAAAGTAAAAGGCTGGGCTGGCACCCAACTTCCTTCCCTCTGTCCTTCCCCCACTTTCCTTGGTGAATCTGACAAGGTAGGATGATATATCGTGTATAAATATAGAACGAATTCCAGAGATATTTTCTGGAGACTCTGCACTGGTTTTGGTTTTGTTTTCCTTTTGCTTTCACTTTTGTTGTTGCTGCTGCAGTTTTAATAGATAGTTCAATATGCTCTTAAAGGATTAAACCAAAATACTTTATCATTCTTTGCTGCCTTGTATTTGCCAATTCTTCTAAAAAGAGCTTTTTAACTCTGCTTCTCTTCAATTTTTAATCCTTGAACATTTTTCTGAATTATTTAATATATGGAAAAAGTCCTTCATGGCCTCATCAATTTTCATAACACATTACCTAATTGCAAGTGTTTTGAAATGTCAGCAAACTGCTTTACTTTTTTGTTTTGGATATCTGATGGAAAATAAATGCCTAACATTTTTCTTTTTAAAGACAGCTAACAGGCTGAATACATATCAGGGCAGAAAGGACCACTTTCATTACCCAGTCTGACTTGCAGCAAAGGACAAGTCAGAACATTTCACTCAGCCATTCTTGCACAGAAATTTACACCAATCTTCAGTGCATAGCGCAAAGGTTACCTTGCTGCTTAAAAAGCCATCCAACAAACACGAGAAGTGGCTGCTGGCTGATGACATGAAGCAGTAAGAATGATGCTATCCATAGCACGTTGCTTGCACAGTACAGCACCCATGGGCAAGTAAGGATCTCTTGGTCTAGACCACATATAGACATGATTTGAGGGTTTACATAAAGCACATACTGTACCCTTTTGACTCAGCCAATGAGGGTATGAACCATAATACTTTGTTTTGAACTGAACAAGTGGACTAAGGAATTCATGCATAGCTTAAATAAGACTTAAGTTTAAACAAGGCAGGTTCCTAATTTGCCTTAGGCTCTCCTTAGATGTCTGATATTTGCTGTCTCCTCACACTCCCCTGCCCAGTATATTCTTAGTGCCACTTCTCAGAAGGAAGGATAGTTTCAGAAGGTTTCTCCATGGGCTGGATATTGGTGATCTTTTTTGTTTCTCATTTAGTCTTTTGGGTAGTATGTAGAAATTAGATGAATGTCTAGCCCCAGACCTGCTATTACAACGGCCAGCTGTGTCTTTCTAAAACATTCTCTTTTTGTATTTTCTAGTATGTTTCCAGCCATTGCATATCAAAGATTTTATATGAGGTTGTATAAAGATTGTCTGACTGTGTAGAGCTTCTTGACCACAATCAAATCAATGTTCATCCCAATTCCTAAAAAGCTGAATAAACCATGAAAAGTGTTTAGACTTCACATTATACACCCCAATTATTAGGAGCCCCGGAAGCCAAATTAATTTCTTTATTTTTCTATAAAATATCTGTTGAGTTTTCCCCATAGATTTCTCATAAAACTATCAAAAAAACACTGGTTCAAACAGAAACACTTGCAAGCCCTTAGAAAAATTCATTTTCTCCTTTAAACAGGTATATTCTCATAGATGTTTTTTAAATTTCCTATTTTTCAAAAGTTAGTCTTATATAAGATGAGATCTTACAAAGAGATTTTGGCCTCTTCGTCTGACAGAGTGGTGAGATTTTACACAGACTTGTCTCTTACGCATTTGCAGTTGTCTGGTTTGCACTGCACTGAAGTGCTTAATTTTCTGTGCTCAGATGACGCATTTCTGGAACCAGGAATCAAATACTTCCTGTTAAACTAGGACCCAAAGACTGTCTGACCCTATCTAATAGATCTACCTTCTGTAACAATATTAATGGCTGCAATGCTTAATTGGGGACAAAAAGGTCTTTTGTTTATAAAATTTAATTTACAGGCTTGAACAAATCTCAGAGGTGCTTCTTAAATTCAGTATTTCTCAGAGACATCTGTACAAGGGGTGAAGGAATTCCTGAAGGTTGACTGCACATATGTTGTCTCAGATTAATAAAGAGAAAATGTAACATAGAAGTTGAATAGTAATAAAATTATGTAGCTCACAACTTCAGAGAGATACCTTCAAAGAAATGAAAGTTAAACTCTGAAAAATGTCAGCAGACTGTTGTTTTTCCTGAGTAGAGGAACTGTTCTTTCTGGTGAGTCATGACCGTCAATATTTAAAAGTTATCCTATATTTATCATATTAAAATGAATGGATGGGACATGTAATGTAGAAACTAATTTATAACTTTTTTTCTTCTGTTAACTTCTCCCTAGAAATTTATCTGGAGATCTACAGGTAAGAACGTATTAACAAATTCAGACCCAACAAATGGGTAATCGTTTTCAGTGATAAGGGAATCAAAATCAACAGGAAGAAGCTCTGAAAACTACAGAATCAGGACCAATAGTGTCTAAAGCACAAACTGAAGAAATAAACATTCTACATTCAACTTACATGAAAGGAAACTCTATTCTTGCAATGGTTACTTTTTACAGAGACCTCTTCCATTACTCTGCTTTGCTGAGTATAACATCCTAATTACATTTATATAAATAATATATAAAAAAATTAAGAAAATATTTTTGTAGGAGAGCCTGTCTTTAGCTCTGTTAAGCACCCAGAGTACCAGGCTGTCGCTGTTCCAAGGTGGAGACCAGGTATCAGTTCTTTCTTTTGAATCAGGAGACATCGGGGAAGGCAAAAGGAGAGAACAGCTAGGAGCATGCATGTGCAGTGGAGTGGTAAGCGCCCTCAGCACACACGTGCTCCCATTCACTTTCTCTGTTATTAGCCTGACATTTAAGGCACTCTTATGGCTGATATGATTATGAAACCTCTCAAGCAGAGTAGAGAACTCAGGTCTCTACTATGCTCAGTGACTTCTCCAACAGAAGAGTTTTTGTAGACAAGAAAGGCATTGCTTCTTCTTCACATGTTTTTTAAAGACTAAAGCCTCTTGCTGACCACTCTGATTCTTATCATAATAGGGAAAAAAAAGCTCCCGATGTTACCTTAAGAGATGAACATGAGCTATGAGTCCTAAGCAGAAGGAGGTACCTAGTAGTATTATACAAGGCTGAAATCAGAGCAAACAATAAGATCAAAGCCACAAATGTATCTTCTTCTTTTTCTGTTATTGCAGATAACTGAGTTCTTTTGATTCTATTTCAGTTCAATTTAGAAAATCCACAGAACTGAAGGTTTTTGGGGGGCAGGGGGTCTTCCAGGAAAGCTCCTCCTAAGTGATGTAATGTTGGACCTAAATATGAATCAAAAAATAAATACACATTAGCTAATAAGCCCAGATGTGTGAAAAGAAAACTGCATATTATCTATTGCTTTACAACAGAGAGAGTTCATATAAATTAATATGATAACAACAACAATAAAAAAAACCAACTGCTGGAGAAAAAGGTTGTTTTAGCTGTGCTATTGTAGGAACAATTCCTCGAGAATTCGTTCTTCTCTCTCAAAGGCTGGAGACATACTTGTAACTCATTTGGTACAGGCTACCAAAACCTGGACATATTTGGGTATTTTTTTCTTGGTTTTCATCCATCTGCTTAGAACAATAGAAAACCAACCATACGACTCGTTTGTCAAGAGTTTTAGTGAAGAGCAAAGCAGCACTAAAGCACCAAATTACATGCCTTATTTCATTTCCTAATTAATTATCAAAGAGGAAATAAGCAGTAAATCACCAAACAGCACCTTTTATTTAATGTCCTCATTTATCATTTTTAAGTTTCATTTTTATTCACTTGGTCCAAATATTTCCTGATATCATACAAAGAAAATTACCTGTTGTAGCTCTTAGAGAATCCTTACTGACAAACACCAGATAGCAGGTTTTATGTCACTAATAACACTACTATGAGAGAACAAAAACTCTTTCATTCAAATTCTCTTACAGTATCCTCTTGAGATATCTGCAACCACATTTGAATCCCCTTAGAACATAACTGTGAATATAAAGCTCTTACCTTTGAACATCACAAACAAGTCTTGTGCTTTAAGATGAGCAGCTACTGAGCTAGGACTTATGACATCAAGTAGTTCATGGCAGTGATATGGTATCAGGTCTCTGACAGAAATTCAGCTCTCTGTAACAAGAATCACAATCAAAAGAGTTTAGGAGTCACTTTTCTACACCATATACACAATAAACAGTTTTCAAGTATATCTGTAAATTTTTAAAAAATTCTTAAATATGTTCTTTCATTGTTTTTCTGGAAATGTTTAAATGCATATAAACTATTTCGATTGTTTTGCTTCAGTTTGGTTTTTAGTCCTCTCATGTAAAGCTTGAAAGATACTTCTTACTAATGCTTGTGAGGAGTTTCATCAAAAGCATGGTTTTCCTGTGTTGCATAGAATTGTATCGGATAATGCTAGTTCTTCGCTTAGTACAGCACATTTAAAGGAAAGTTCTGTTTAATAGCAAATGCACATTATCTGGTCTGTTAAGCTGTTCCTGTGTTTCATTTTAAAACATTAATGCCTTTTTTTTTAAGGAAAACTATACTGAATTAGTGTAAAAAATTTCAGGAAAAAAAGAAGTTTGTCTTTCTAGTATCCTGAGGGAAAGCAAGGGTACTATGTATTCACTTGATCAACAAAGATGTTTTCCTGACTTTTTGAATACCCGTGTTTTCAAAACTCTATTAAAATGCTAACAAATTCAAAACTTGGTTCTCCTTTACTTCAATGTATATTTCTTAACTACCCATTTCTTCATATACTTAATAAGGGCTGGTCTCATTTTAAAGTGTTTGATATATTCTAGTACCTCTACATAAATAGTAGAGCAAGAATATTTAAGTTTCATTGGTCTCAACCTAATATTATTCAGGGAGAAAAAGATTGAATGGAAACTGTAAACAACAGGGTTCTTGATTTGCATCATAGTCATGGAGTGCCTGACTGGGATTGCTTTTGTATGAAACCATACTGGAAGATGGAAGCATTTGGAAGCAACTGGAAGCAATTCTAGGAGTGCACCTAATGCATCTCAGGCACAAATGAACACAGTCCTTAGGACAAGCTAAGAGCTAGTTTGCAGGCAGGGAAAAAAAACCAAACCAAAACAGAACAAAATAAATAAACATAGTGTGGGTGTCAAATCCTCAGCATCTTCTATATCATTTTATAGGTGCAGTTCTATTGGTCTACTCTACTTGCTAGACACAGCTATAAGCCTTGGGTCTTTCTCAGAGTCCTTATGGCTTAGTACACAATATTTCTTCCAATAGTATGAGTTATACTCCACTTTCCTAATGTCCAAATATATTTAAGTAAAACATATTTTGTCTAAAATATCCTAAAGTAGCAAGTGATTCCAGCCTTGTGTGATGTGGTTTCCTGGTTTCTTCAATACTTCCCACACAGAGATGACATCACACTTCTTAATATAGGAATCTACCTTAGCTAACTTAGAAAGAGAGGAACCAAGTATTTTTAGATATTTTATCTATTTAGAGCTCATGTAAAAAATGTTTCAAGTAGCATCCATCTATTCTTATCAGCTATTTCTCCTTGATGCTTCGTGACAGGAATAGACCTTATTAAAAAATGAAGGAGAAGACACAAAGCAGTCATCATCCAGTACAGGGAAGATGGTCCATGAATAAGGGTAGAAATCAAAGGCATAACTCTGATCTTTGTATGTACTAACAAGCTGAAACTGTGCAATGCAGTAGAGAAACAGGGCAATGAGGATGGGAAATTTGTCGTCCCATTATCTAAGTAGCACAAAGAAAAAAAAATTCTCATCGTCAGGCACAATTGCCATCACAGATATCTAAAGAACAGTAATTAGCAAGGATTAAACAGAGTAGGTCAACCTTACTATAATAAAAGTTTGCTGTGACAGATTCACCGTTTGTAACATTAAAGACTTAATTGTAAAGAGATTAACTTCACGGTTGCTTACTGAGCTGTGTGAAAATATGTTTAATTGAAATTAAAATTGTCAAAAACATATTCAGATTTTTTTATCTACTTCTGCACATTCAACTAATTTGACTTATAGCAATATTCTGGGATATTTGTGATGCTTTTTTACTGTTCCTGCAACATATAATAGCTTTTGGTTACGTAAGAGTTCAGAATTATTAAAGAAGCTAGGAATCATGCTGTGGTATGGTATTTGTGTGGTTTTTGGAAATCACATACTAGATAAACCTAGACTAAACAGATATACTAAGGTTATTTGTAGTTCTAGGTTTGTATAATCTTCCTTTTCCCATCTGGTCCTATTTTTTCATATGATATCCATGGGATTCTGCTAAAGATCTACATGTGGAACTTCTGCATCATTTTTTGAGTACATAAGAACGTAAGAATGACTAAACTGTGTCACACAAAGGTCTGTTTTTCTCACTATTCTTTATCCAAGAGCAGCCAAAGAAAAGCAGCAGGACAAAGAAAAGTATAAAACCAGAGCAAATGTGTACGGTGTCCAAGATAACCAGCAAGTTTTGACACTGAAGTTCCGAGCTTAATTTGAGCATTACGGAAAAACTGTCCTCAAAATGGTGTATTATCATTGCATTTTCTAGTCTTAGTCTCTGGTCTCCATAGGTAAACATGAACATCTCCACAGGACAGTTTAACCTACTTATTTCAGATATTTACTTTTACGTCTGATAAATTACACTCCATGAATGTCTCTGATCACTGAATAAAAATTGAATAAAAATGGTGAACAGATAATTAGGATATACTAAACACACCTTTTTGATGGTTAAAATGAGTCTTTCCCCTGTATAGTAGCCAAAGGTTTACTCCAATTCATTCCTAGAAAAAGAAACAATAAGAGTGAGGGAAAAATACTACAAGATTTCCTAAATTGTTTCATATATGTATGATTTATCTCTATATTAATAATAAAAATCTATATGTAAAGGAATATTAACAGGCAGCCATCCATATGATAGGATTTCTCTGACTTTTTCATCTTAAATTAGTCATGATTTGATCATCCAAGAACCTGTTAACATTCATTTCATGTTGTGAGGAGAGGAAAATTTGTGGGTTTGTTGCCTTCTTGACATATAAGAGATTTTTAAAAATATATTTTGCAATTACATAGCAGAACAAGGATGGAGACTGTAACCACCAAGTGTCCTGGTGCTTCAGCAGAAAATTCTGAACAAAACAATCTGTAACTCTTAAACTAGCTTCCTTTCCTTCCCCTTCCCCTTCCCCTTCCCCTTC
>Ga0065711_1038924_pt1 | contig 18287 bp, 9 predicted proteins | sample Hoacrofraction12_FD_59098 | JGI IMG/M metagenome (GOLD analysis project Ga0065711, IMG submission 59098) | Hoatzin crop microbial communities from Cojedes, Venezuela - Epithelial fraction 12 v2 (version 2) | ecosystem: Host-associated > Birds > Digestive system > Esophagus > Crop | place... | reverse complement strand
CAAAAATCTTTACTCTGGCATCAGTATTGCAAAATGCATAATGCATATAGATTTCTCCCTTGGTACATCATCCCCAATTGGATAAGATGTACATAATAACTCCAAACTTGTGTTGATTTTTCTGTACCTTTCATGTACATACTGCCAAGTAGACAACTTGCCATAACGGAGCTTAGCGTCTGTTCTGAGTCATCAAAAAGCAACCTTTTTGAATACAAACAAAACTGTCCTCAAGTATGTTCACATGAACTTGGCTTTACTTGTATCATCACTGGTGGGTGTTTTATTATTATTATTATTATCATATTCTGACAATGATGCAAAAGATGATTTTTGTGAGTGCCATCAAGAGAATTGTTGCAGCCATATCCCCCTGAGCTGTAATTTTCTGCAACCTGGAAAACAAAACAGGCTGATATTGCTCAGCACTTTGTCCTTCATGAAATAATATCACACAGTTGTGCTTGGGAGCTGATTATCCACTTGGTTCTTTTCTTCCTTTCTACATAGCTTTAGGATAATTTCCTGCCAGAGGTCCTGATTTTCTTTTTGATAAGTCATAAGCTGCTATCCTGACTGCACACTAAAATGAAATGCCTCTTTGCACTTGGGGCAAGAGCTGGGGATGTTCTCTCAGTCAAATTACAGTTTGAAAAATTACATCCTACCTTCTTAAATTCCAGCTGTACATTCAGCTGGATACAGTACTTATCACTTTCCAGCTTAAAATGTAACAATGTGGGGTGCTTTTAAACAGCTGCTGCTCTCCACTCTCCCTCCCCTCCAGGTGGCTGCACTTCACTGATGGGTAAAGTGATTTCTGTTTACAGAAAAAGCAGCTTTTATAGTTTGTAAATGGTTTTAGGATCCTTTGGGAGGAAAGGCATGGTGCAGGAATGTAAGCTATTCTGATTCTTGTTAAGAGAGGGGGACAAAACCCCATAGGAATTAGACCAAAACTAAACTGCTGTAAAAACCTCCAGGTGTGCAGTCTCTCAGAGAAGCAGCACTGGGCCCACAAAATGATCAGTTGTGGTTTTAATTGAAAGTTTTAAAGAAAAGAAAAAGGAAAAAGAAAGTTTAGCAGTGAATAGGCATGTGGGATGTTTTTTTTTGGGGGAGGAGGGGAGGGCTGGTTGATAAATAAAAGGTCCCACACTCAAACGTGTATACAAAAGTGAGAAACTTTTCTAAAGTGCTGAAGACATGACCAGAAACAGCTTCAGAGTCAGGAGCTGGTTTTCTGTTAGCTCACGTGGACTGCACTATGCCACGTTTTCTCTGTAGGACCAAGGAGGAATCCATTAAACTGTAATCCACAGGGATTTGTTGCACTGAAGACGTTAATCAATGTCTGATTAACTATGCATGCAAACACAGACAGCCCCCACGGCTGCTGGCTTTGAGCTTTAAACTCAGCCCAGCACCACTGGTGAGCTTTAAATCCTGTCAGCAGCACTCTGAGGAGTCTTTCTGAGACACAGCCAAGACACAGGCAGTGCGTTGGGATCGTTACCAAGTGGCAACTAGACTCTCCTTTCAGTACAGAATGTTTTCTTCAATTAAAAAAAAAAAAGAAAAAGTCATCTGGGATTTGAATAAACTTGTTAGATTTTGATCTGTGAGCTTACGTCATTTTTTCCATGCTTCCCTCAGAGAAACGGATTCCACAACTTAAATAAAAAAGTTCAATTTTCTTGAGAAAATATTGACATTGACAACATATCCCAGAGCCCTCCCATGCGCCCCGGCCCCCCCCCTCGGCTGACACAGCCTGGAGCCCCTTCCCGGGCGTCCTCAGGCCCATGGTGTCAATCACGTCCCCAGCAGGTTCGCGGCGAAGAGATGCTGAGTGGATCGGCCTTAGCAGGGAATCCTGCTGGTGGGGTCTGAAAAGGATTCAGACTAGGGTTGTACGGCTAGCAGGGTACTTTCAAGACTGAATGCACACACACGTATTTTTCTTATACACTTGTCCTGGGCTGCTTGAAATACATTAGCACGCTGCTTCCTGATGGGATCTGACTGAAGCTCGTGCAGGAATTCTCTGCGGTTGCTGCTCCTGGCTGCAGGTTACCAGCCCTGCAGCAGAGGCGGTGGGCTCGGTGATCTGCCCTCGTTCTCCAGCTATGAGCATTCATGGCAATGAGCTCATTAACCGGGTTTGCAGGGACACGGTGCGATGTGAAACGTGGTGGGTCGCACCACTCGCTGTCCTCCGCAGCAGGACCGGCAGCGGGCAGCTGAGACACAGGGCCATCATCTCAGCTGGGCCGTGTCCTGCCACTGCGAAATCAAGAGAGGGACCATGAGTCAGGACGCAGCGGGTATCTGCAGGAGAGAGCCTGGCCAAATGTTGGTCGCTGTTCGGTGCTACAGTTCTCCTGAGCAACTCAAACCAGAGCTGCAAATGCAGAAAAGAGAACTGAGGAGATCAATCCCACCCCAATGACAAGTTTTTACATGTGTAACCTAGCTTTGAGGCAACACTTTGGCAGCTCAGTGCCATCCTGGAGTGGGAGAACCTGAAAGCAACCATTTGGTAGTCGTTTGGAGGGCAAGTGTGGCTAAGAATTTGGCACGTTTGCAGAGAGATGTGCACTTGCATGGTTAGAAGAACAAATGCTGGTCATCTGGCTGTATGATGTATAGCAATGCTCATTAACCATACAAGATCAGGTTAAGCACGAAAAAAGAACTAATTGGCTGGATTATTAGACCTAGCCACAGCAAAGCCTGTAGCAGCCTGTGGACTTCTCTATTTTGTTACAGCTCACTGTGGCCGTCAGGGTCCCGTGCTAGCCAGGCATAGCTAGAGTACGCTCTGGTGTTGAGGCAACAATGACCCATCCTCAAAAAGTCCCTTGCCTCAGACAACGCAAGAAAGAAGGAGGTGAAACCTTCACATCCATAGGGGACCTCCGCACCAGCCAAGTTCCCAGAAAAAGTCTTGAAAAGGGCTGCCACTATTTGAGCAGTGCCAGCAGTACCCTGACCTCATGCTGGGCAGATGTTCTCAGGATTTGGTTTGAAGCAAACCCATTTAGGAAAAAGAAAATAAAAGGAAAAAATTAGCAAGTGTTAGTTTGAGCAAAATTTCTTCGTTGCTCACTGTCTTCATGTGAGTCAGAATTGTAACGGTGCTGTTCCTTATGTCCTCTACAGAGACTGGGTCTGATGCTATGAGGAACCACGACCATGAGAGCCAAAGCTAACCAGGACCAGGAACTAAGCCTAGGTGGCATTATTTCAGAGGAGACTTGTTTTTCCTACAGATAATTTAGCTTTGGGTTGACAATTCACTGCTCCAAGCTGAACATGTTAGAGGGTGACAAATCAGAAGAGAATAATGAGAAATTTTACGCACTGAATCACTGGCTCTGAGATTCTGAAAGCTTTTTGTTGTTGTTTTTTTAAGAGGCACTTAATCACAAAATACACCTAGTTTTAGAGCAAGTAAAGACTTTGTGAATGTCCTCGTGCTGCAGCGGTACCACAGTGCTTGTCTCTGTGCCCAGGCCATTACAGCCCAACCGGTTCAACGCTCAGAGCCCCTCGCAGCACCCTGGATTCGCTCTGGCACTTGGGACACGGGCTGTGCTGGGACAGGGACAGCGCAGGTCTGATTCCAAAAGCAGGTGGCAAAGGGCTGGGCCACAGGGTCTGTGCTGGTGCTGGTAGCCATATGCCCGCCGGCACGTGGCTCTGCCATGCTCTGCCCGAGACGCTCATACGTCAAACTGGGACGGTGAGTACTTCCCTGCCACGCAGAAGCCTTGCAAGCCTAAGCGGACACATTTTTCAGAAGGAGCCATGAGGGTATTTGGAAAATCACTGCCAGTGTTAGGGAACGTCCTGTGCCTTTCCAGCCGGCGCGGGCTCACAGGAAGAAACCAGGGGGCTTGGCGTGGCGGCCGCATCCCCCTTCGTTATGGTGCTGTATAAACAACAAATAATAGTATCGGTAGGTTGGTTATAAATTAAGCAAACTATATTAAAATTGATTTTGCATTGCGGGGAAAAAGTAAATTATGAGGTGTTACAGTTGCAAACATTTTGTTTTATACGCTGCTTCCAAGAAGAAAAATATTATGCCAAATGAAAAAGAGGTGTCGGCCAATCGGACCTCCTGATGCCTGTCCCTTCCTCCAGTAGTAACAGTCCTGTCGTGCTGTTTTACAAGGCAGTAAGCCAGTCACCAAGTGGAGAAACTACCAAACTGAAGTTCTCCTGGTTTATGCCAGGGAGGGAACCAAATTACAGCCCTGTAAAACAGTGTGACAGTGCTATTATTGTGCTGGTGCTACAAACAGCTTCAAACAGAGTTTTTGAATAAATTTTTCAAAATATTCTCAGGACCCGGTCAAGTGAGAGAGTCTGTGATGCTGCGCAGTGTGAAGCAGAGCAGGAGACCTTGGAGCAACGTATGTCCGCTCAGGAAAGGTTCTGGTCCACGAGCCAGGAACTAGCACGATGCTGCACACGTTCCTCACGGTGGGCTGGACCAGCATCAGGCTGGGGCTTGCCAACTTTTCATGTGGGATTTTCAGCCCTTTCCCATCCTCTGGCACAACAGGAAACAGACATTTCATGAGAAAAACTTACTTCAGTTTTATGAGGATGAACTAGGGTAACAAGATCAAGGACAGTTTAGCTAACTGTTCTTGAGCACTGCTGCAAAATATTCCACCTTGCCTTTTCTAGTCTGCCCAGGCCTCCCTACAATATTAATGCTGAAAAGAGACGTTTTCCTGAAGGACACTGAGATGCTAACATGATAGAAACATATATGAGCTCCCTAGCCCAGGGTTAAAGATCGTGGTTTAGTACAAACCTCAAGAGTGGTGTCTAAAACTAACTGGGCGGGGGAGCAGAGTAGTGCTGGCTCAGGAGTCTTCTATTCAAAGCTCTCTTGGAGGAAAAATGAACTTTTAATGAGCAAATGTCTGCTTCCAGCAGAAAATTTTGAATTTCCATTAGAAATAGCAAAAATCTCCAACCGATAAACCAAAATATCTGGGTCAACAGGGAGTATTCCCATTTTGAAAATGCTGTTGACAGCATGAGGACCGAGATGGGGCTGTCCCATAGTCCATGGGGCAGGAATCCCCAGTCTGTTTTGTCTCCCACGATGCACTATAGTGCTTCCTTTGTGTCTCCGCAAGAAAGCAGGCTGGGATGCAGAAGGGAAAACAAGGCTCACAGAGGAAGCCCGTGCTCAGGCAAGAAATCCTTGCTAGCACTGGCAGGTCAGTGGAAAACGCACAGTGTGAGCATGGCAGCTCCTCAGTTACTCCAGAAGCAACCTCCAAATGGCATCCAGGTGCGCCCTGAAACGCACCAGGCGCACACGCCACTCTGAAGCCTGGAGGCAGGGGACAGGGCAGGCTGGAGCTGTTGAGGTTGTAAGTTAGCACTAACTTATTTCCTTAACTTTTGAAAGACCTGGGTTGCAAAGGAACTAAAAAAAATATAAGTAAAAAATAAATTGCAATCCTTATCTGTGGAATCTACACTTGCAGCCATGACTTGTGCTCTTGTAGGCAAGCAAAAACGGCTGGCAGAGGGGAAGGTAGATTTAGCTTGTCTAATATTCGTAAATACACCAGAGAGGAAATCTTACTGCATTTAATTCTAGGCTCTACTTGTTTGTTGCCTCCAGTAAATTAAATTTCCACATAAAATTATCAATGGGCATACGTGAGATTTTTTTAAATGACATAATTACATAAGGAATCTGGCAGAGCTTTCAAACAAAATAAACAATACACAAGGAATTCTATTCATTGCAATAGCTTGAATGCATCCATGGATGATGGTAAGGAAAGCAAAGCTCTGATGCTTAGAATCTCAGCAATACTGCTCAAAATGAAGGTATAAATAAGGCCCACCATTGTCCTAAGAAGGGTAAGAATGAACTAAGAAGTGGGATTTTGTTCAAGGCCTCAGTGTAACTATATATTTTACATCTCTTTCAACACAACACTTTGTTTAAGCATGGGAATGCTCTAGCAGACTTACAACAATATTTCCATACTGTACATTTGTTGTAGTTACTCATTAAGTCAAATTGCTAGCACATGAAGTCATGTGGAAAAAAGAGGAATTTAAGACATAACATTTGCAGGATGCAAACATGAGAAGTGAGGACTTTTTCATCAACCTCTGGTTCACAGTCAAAGCAAAATTCCAACGACCACTCAGAGGTGAGCTAAAGGGACGGAGATTACTATCCATTTGAAAATGATTTTACTTTCAATTTCTGAGCAAATTACGACTCTTACCAGGCTGGCTGCATCGTATGTACATGTTGCTACTCATATGAAAAGAAATGAAAGCAGGTTAGGAATCTAAGCTTTAGAAGCTTAAAAAAAAAAAAAAAAGAAATCAAAAGAAGCACTGCTGCAACCAATCTTTTAATAGTTACCAAAGTACACTTATTCTCACTCTGACAATGATCCTTGTAGACACTCCATATTAAATTTTTCTGCAAAAAAATGTGAAGCACAGTGTAATGAAGCAAAGAGAAATAGCTGGGGTGTGAAGGAAACTTTGGTGATGTCTTCTCCTTTTGAGGCCGCATGTGTGCACGCCGCAGAGATCACTTTCACCTTGATTCGCTCTTCAGTTACTCTACTTTCGCACTACATTTCTGTGCCAATTTCTGAATCTTAACGTTTCCTTAGTTCACCGCACAGAGTCACATTTCTCAGGTCAGCTCGACACAAAGCTGTGAGTCGTTCAGCTCGGCATCCACCTTCTCCTTCGCTGTCTCCACGTCCCCGTGCTGCTGAGCCATCGTCCAAGCTGGGCAAGCGGGCGCTGCGGGAGGGAAGTCTGGATCCCAGGACGGACGGTTTGTCTGCCATGGGCACAGCACCTTCCCCGAGGGGAAGCTGGCCCCGCGCCAGCCAGAAACCTGCCCTCCACAAATACTATCGCTGAGCTGGGGAGCAAAAAAAACGAGCTTCTGCCAGCTGAAGAGGAAAGGAAGCGGCGGGGAGGGGGGAGTATCAGTGGGTTTGAGGAGGGGCAGGGGGAAAGGAGAGCTACAGGAACTGTATGTTTATGTATGTATATACACAACCGTACATTTTGCAGAGGAAAGGAGACTCGTGTAACTGATGGAGTTAAAATATTGGCAGCATATCCCTGTTGGGGAACAACAGCTGTAGCAACACCAAGAGAAACGACAGCAGCCACCCTCCTGCCTAGCACCTGGGGTGGTCAGTAGTCAGACATTTCTCCTGTTCGCCTCATTACAGCGTGACCAAAATATGTAGCTGTAAAAAGGCCCTTTCCACTCCCTGGTGCATATTATTTGTTATGCGGTGCAGCAGAACAGGGAGGTAGCAACAGCTGCAGGAGCAAGAGCTAAGTGTGAGGGTGAAACAGAGCTTCTGTGAGGTGAGTCCCTGCTTCCAGCAATACTATTTTGTCCCAAAATGGAGAAATGTAGGAGTGAAAGAACTGTATATTGCAGGGGCAAACAGGGGTTAAGTATAGAAAGGAGGCCATTTTACTGAGAAGACAGTAGTTACAGAGAAACTGGGGACTCCCCACCACTCCCACACTCCTGCTGGGGTAGGACTGGAGCTACTGAGGTCCCCGAGTCTCACCAACTCGAAAGCTCAGACAAGGCATGCAAAAAGAAACAAGAAATAAAGGAGCATGAAGGTCTGCGTGCCTTCCTCCAATCCAAGCAGCATCACACAAGTTGTTGCCTGCTTACTTTCGGCAGCTCGGGCGAGAGCAGGCAAGCACACCCCAGACCCACTGACGTTTTCAGAAGGTCTTCGGTGCAGGAAGGGTGGGTACCTTGGTGTCCTACCTTTCCCCGTTTCGCTACGCCTCTTCCTCTTCTCTCCCTATCCTGCCAAAATTCTTCTACTGTTTTAGCAAGAGTTTCACACTAAAAGGTCATAATGTATCTCAGAAGTTCAACCGCATTTTCCTTGCGAGGTGAAAAATGTGTGCTCCCTTCTTCCACTGCATTATCGGTGGATTTACTGACTGAGAACAGGGGAAAGGGATTATATGCTGATGGATGTGACAGGCTCAGGAGGCTCAGATTTTAGTCTTGTGTTTCTCCTTAGCCTAGCATTGTCAGCCTTAGCAAGCCTGGTTAGAGGTGCAGGTGTTGCTAGGGGTTTGTCTTTCTTCTCTCTGCTCATGTAGAGAAGGAGACTGGCTTACCTAAACCGACCTGGCAAGTGTGTGTACTGCTGGGCACGCTTCCTTGTTGTTCACTTCTGAAACCGACTCTGCTCCGGGTAACCTCCGTAAGCCACCTCCCCACACCACGCTGCAACTTCCCCACCTGTACAATGACTTCTTTGTGAAATGCCTCAATGTCTACTGTACCATGGCTAGGTATTTATAATATTACAGCTGATTTGTTTTCAAATGGAATGACTCCATTTTAGACAGCATTTCTTCAAAGCATTGATGTGTTTTTCTTTTTTATCCCTGGAATGTATAAGCACAGTGGATTGCAAATTTAAAAAATCCCAAAGAGTAATTTTATTAGCTGCTGAAATACATTAGTGTTCCTGGGCTTTGAACTAGGCGTAACGATAATAGCCTTTCCTGAGAGTGGAATTTCTGACAGATTTTTTTTCTGATGTTAAATTATCTTTGTATTGCTCTAGCTTTAGTGGTATATAAATAGCTCTTTCTTAGTCTGGCTTGATGTGAGAGGACAGCAAATATGGCTTGCTTTCTGGTCTGAGTTACTTATTGTACGGCAATGGTTAGCCACATGATAGCTGTTGTTGGGCAAGCTCAAGAAAGAATTCAGGCCTGTGATCTTTCCTGTCACTTAAGACACCCAATTTTTTATCGTGGCTGTTATACCTGGAAGGCCTGTAAGAAATCACAGACAGGCACAGGGAACTAGGGTTGGAGAAATCACTGGAAACTTTGCTGATGTTTCTTGGTTCTTCCAGTGCTCTATTGTGAAGCTTTCGTGGAGAGCACTCGCTGTCTGTGGGCACCCAGCCCCACTGCTACTGTACTGGCACTTAGGGAAAGCAAAGTGATAGTAACACAGGGCATTCATTCACGCACCTTGCTATGCTGAATATCAAGGCACTGAATACCCGTTACTTCTGTTGACTTTGAAGCAAGCTCAGATGGCCTTGGCACACTGAAGAAGTAGGGCTTTTATTGTACAAGCTCCTTGCCCCATCGGAGATGACATACACCACCCTGGTTAAATGTCTGTGCAGTCTGGAAGGACGCTGCCTGCCTCCATGGGTACTCAATTTTCTGGGATTGCAACTCTTTTGCATGGCATTTTCACACAGGGGCTCACCCAAACGTCCATATTTAAAACTAAGATGTAATTCTCCTAGTGCTGGTGAGAGTGAGTTCTGAGTTGCATACACCACTGCCGAGAGCATAAAAGACTTTTTATTCCATGAGCACTGAAGCGCTCATTTAAAACTTTTTCCCTCCCGTTCACAAGGGGTAAGGAATTGTTCTTCTTAAGCTCAAACAATCAATATTTGCAGACAGCAAACACCAAAGGTTCACAGACATTCAGAATTAAATTCAGCTGGAATCCGATCAAACAGCAAGAGAGGAAAATACCTTGGTTGGGTTCACAGATTTAATTCTTACAGAGATTATAAAGACTCAAACAGACAAATTCAGAATTAAGAAAAGTGTGCATCAGCATGTATGAGAAGATTAAATAATGCTTCTTTAGATATGCATTCATCACTCCTGAGGGTACAAATCGCTCTTTCTCTAGACCCGTAAACACACATTACATACAGCAATTGCAGCTGAACAGTCAGTGGCCAAAGGAGAAAGCAGAAAAAAAGGGAGTAGAGAGGAATAATGACAGCCTGGATTTTTAAAAAAACAACACATTCATTACTACTTTTACATCGATTTGAAGGGGTATGTAATCACCATTCCCAATATTGATCAAAACTAAGATCAACAGGAAGCTACACTAAAAAGTAAACTCTCTCAGACCACCTTATCTGGAAAGATTAAGAACTTTCTGGTGGTCAGCAGACCACGATTAACTAGTCATAGCTCTACAAATACTGATAATGTCTGTAGGATTTTATCACAGGCTTCCTGTGGTTTGAATTTCAGAAATTTAGAATTCTCCAGACCAGGAGCTCAGCATTGGTTTCATGAGCTACCTTCCCACGGCAGCCAGTGGGAAGAAAACTGCCCACTGAGACAAGACCGCAATACAGCTGGGAAGCCCAGTCTGCAACAACCTGGATGCTTTGGTCGCTACGTGGCCTGTCAGCTAGTCAAACAAAAAAACTGTACAGAAGTGAGAGGCAGAAATCTGTCACTTGCACAGTGAGCAATGTTGAGACACGTCAATAATGTCCTAGTCTGTGCGTCAGTGGCGGGGAGTAGCAAGGCTGGGTGCAAAATCAGGGAAGTCCTTACACATATGAAGAAACTTTAGCACCTGCTTGGTCCGAAGGAAGCTGAAGGAACCACTTGGGAGCTTAAAGTACACATGAAAGCCCCCTATTAGCCATTGAGAGTGGAATTTCTAGGGTGAAACCCTACCACTGGGCCTTCATCTTACAGTAGCAAACACTGGAGGCTTACATTCCTGTTGATTTTCCCTTTTTTTTTTTTTTCTACAGTCATATACGGCTACTGACTCTTCAGCGTCACATTTTAAATCTTGATCATATTCATTTTAAGCTTACAGGATGTAGTTCTTCAGCTGGAGATGTATTTTACATGCCCTTATTTTGCACTTAGCATTCGAAGGCAAGCTAGTACCAAGTCCTTTGAACTCTTCCTCTGAATAAATGACAGTCAAAGTGCAAGTTCTGAATGGTCCCAAATCTGGAACAAGATCTCACTTCCGTGGCTGAACACCATCTGTGCATCAATCACGTGGTGAATAGGAAGGAGAAACATACACAAAAATTACCCTAAAAGCTCCATATTTCCTCATGTTCTCCAGCTTACCTGGCTGTGGCTCCAGCCTTCCCATGGTCCTGATTGAAGACTTTGTGCAAAGCCTGCTCCGAGGCCGATGGAAATTATTCTGCTGTTCTACCAGTAATTTAAGCTGGCTCTCAAAAGACTTCCCACATAAAGACTGGGAAGAACAGAGACTTTGTCTTTTTTTTAATAATTGTGCAGTGATTGCATAAAATTGTTCTCTAATCACTTGGGCCACTGATGCATTTTCAGGTATTTTAAAACCTGCTTTTATCATTTTAAAGTTGCTTACGCATGATTTTATCCAGATCCTCAGGCTATTTGGATCCTCTTTCTTAAAGCCTCAAGCACCTAAATTGCTGAATTGAGGTTTTTTGTGACTAGTGTCTAGACTCCCTAAATAAAGTTTGAAAACTGCAGTGCAGTCATAAGCCTGAAACAAAGAAAGAAAAATTAAAAGAATGTGACCATCATTATTATATATTTTCCACTGTTGATTTAAGGTCATTTAACAAATTTTTGATGCTTGACCCATTATCATTTAAGTTGTGGAACTGGCAAAAAGCATAATTTCTTCTCCAAACTTCTGTTGTCCAGTCCTCAGCAAGACTAGCAATAAGCATTCCATAACTACTCGCTATCCCAATGCCATTTTTAGTGTCTTTCCTGCTAGTATTAAGCATTCAGATCTCTTCTTCACATCTTCTCCTGGTGGCTTTCAAACTGGGCACTAACCAGTGCAGAGCCCCGAATGCTGACCTGCTAGGTCTATCATGAAAGCAGCAGAAGCTACAGGCATCAAACACTTGTGAAAAGGTGGTGTATCGACATAAATGCAATTCAGAGTACAGTGTTAACCAATGCAGGGAACACTTGCGAAAGAAGAAAAAAAGAAAAAAAAAAAAAAGATGAGGAAATATAGTAATTCCCAGTAACTGCCAGACCACAAGCCATTCTATATTGCAAGTCTGTAATGGATAAGTGTTATCATGAGACTCTACGTGCCACCCTCTCCCAGCATCATACACGGAATGCAAAGGTTGGGAGCAGGGGATAGTGGAGGGTTACAGATGTACTAAATTGCGCTTATTAAACTGTCACAGACTATTTACACAGATGCTCAGGGGAAAACAAAATCTAGTGTTTAATGTCACAATGGATGCCCTGCTTTCACAGCAGAAATTGGCGAGTTCAGATATTATTTTTGTTTATCAGTCATATATCATAGCCTTTTCAGCATTTCCCAGTAAAACAGAGGGCTCTGCTCTCATCTACCTTATAAAGATCCACCACAGAAACAGATGCAGAAACAGCATGTGTCTTTGTTGCTCAACCAGTAATAGATTACATATGGGGAAGACAAACTGCTTTTATTTTTGCTACTTTCATTAAAATAATGTGATGCTCAAAAAAGGCATTCCTGAAGGCCATCTGATAAACAGAAAGCACTCGAGGCTATTGCCTTACCAGTGAGATTTAAAGTCTGCCAATCTTCTTTGAGAGGCTCAGTGCAATTTTTCCTTCCATCTGCATGGCTACTGGAAAGGGCATCTGCTTAACATCCCATGCAGAACATTACCTTTAAAAGAAAATGACCTGTCTACAGCTACGCTTCACTGTCAGTGCAGATATGAACCCAGCTCCTAATGTACAATCTCAGCTACGCTGCCAGGTGGCCCAGAGTACATTGCACGAACACATTCCCATGTTTAAAGTGATGTTACTTTTTCATAAGGATGTAAGCAATACATTAACACAGTATCTGCCCACGCTGAGGGCTGAGTTATGGACAGTCTCACAAATACAGCAGGAAACTCTGTCAGTGAGTGAATTAACTTAGGAGGGTTGGTTTGAGCCTGTAACAAAGAGGCGGCACACCTGGTTTGTAAGACTTATACACATTGTCATCACAGGTAAGTTAGGATCTTTTGAAGCAAAAACATGGCAGACTTACCTTTCCACACTCTTGAACCTGTTAGGAAGATTTCAGAGCCATGGGTATAAAATACATATAAAGCAGAGCAAGGGGACAAGGGAAATATGCGTCAAGAGATTAACTAATTAGAAAAATATCAGAAGCAGACTCACATGCGAATATTATTTTTGGACAAAGGATTTTGTTAAATAATTTTTTTTGTAAATGGAAAATGCTTCAAGTTCACGCCATGTTTAAAAGCATAACCATATGGGACAAGAGAGCAACAGCTGCACTCAAATATTTTCTTAAGAGATGAACATTCATACTCACTCTGTGCTATATCAAAATAACATTTCTGTGTATCAGCTTAGTTCACAAGTGCTTTTGAAAGGCAGTCATTGTTTGTCCTTTCCAAAGCCATTTTTAGCCGGAGCCATCATTGCTCACTCTTCCCTGGTGACGCACAGTATGCTGGATCCCCATAAGCAGAGTAAAATATCCCTTTTCTGGCAGCAAAGAGGGCATTGGCCCCTCAATATTGCCTGAAGAAGGCGAAAGTGAGGAATATGTCCTGCCCACATTATTTCAATATTTATCCATCCTTGAAATAAACATTTAAGTATAACACGTTAAAAATAAAATGGTCGAGATTTTGCTCATAAATACATTATTTATGGCTTTGAAAATATAAGTTGGAATGTCAAACTGAAATATGTCCTGCACTTACAATCATAAATTATACAGCACCATAAATTTACTGGACATTTTATAAATACAGATATTTCCCCCGTCCCAAAGAATTTAAATTTAAATCAGGCATGACAAACAGAAGGCATGGCAGGGTACAATAGTTCAAAATGGGAATGATGAGAAAAGAATAAACATTGCCTGAAGTGATGGGTTTAAAGGAGAGACAGGGAAGATGAGGTAAAGGTGTCCTTTTAGGTCCAGGAGAGAATTTTAATTTTAAACTCATCTCTGTTCCCCAGGAAAGGATAAAATACAGCTCTGGAGGTCTTCATTTACATGCATACTGATAAGTTCACTTGCTGAGTTTTGAAGGTTTGGTCAGAACCTGTTTATGCTTTGACTTGGGAACCTAGTTGGTGGTGGCCACCCAAAGATAACCTCCTTGCAGCTCCAGGCTGGCAGAAGCAGGGATGATATCACCAGACAGCATGAGTGTACTGCAGAGTGGGACCTAGCAAAGGGTTGCCGGTGGACCTCAGTGGATCTGCAGAGGGTTGCTACTTCCATGGGTCCCTTGTCTACCAAGGAGGCAAGAACAGGTTTGAGTGAGGTGGTGAATGAAGTTTATGGTGGAACTAAGCGACCTGGACCTCAGAAAGCTGGGCAATAAATACTTGGAGCTTGAGGCTGAACAGGCTCTATGTGTAGTGCTTTGAAGTAGTCACTTCACCAAATAAGAGCTAAAAGCATGGATAATTATCCATCTTTCCTTTGTTGGTCTTTTCATCCCTCCGCAATAATACTTGAATTTCCTTTTCTTAGTAAATGCTTGGGACTGGTAAAAAGCCAGACCTATTCCTCTACGTTACAGCTAAGGTACGTCATGGGACACAGTCCAACTGCAGCAATAAAGCCAACTGCAGTTGCTTCGATGCAGGAGCCTATTGTGATTTGAGACACCCTCAGACACCTGAAACCCTTCTAAAGGACTTTTGGGAGCCTTGTAGCCATCTGGGACAACAGCTGGCGGTAAGGTGTGATGCCCTGTAGCACCTAAAATGACGCTAGATATCTGTGTTTAAGCAACTGAGTTTCTCCCGTGGTGTCAAAGTGAAAGAGGGGTAAACCAAAAAGCAATTCAATACATGAAGCTGAAATGATACTTTACCTCAGCCATTGTTTCCTGACTACCATGAAGCAGTGACAAATCCAGAGGAATTCTCAAGCTACAAAATAACCTGTTTATCTACTCGCAGCTGAAGTTGCTGAACCTTTTGAAACGGTCTTTTGCCTCATCATACCCACCTCAGCTTTAGACAAAAACCATACTCATTTTGTTGGTCATCAGCAGTAAATAGAGTAGTTAGTGATGAAAGGGCTATCAGGTTGCCAGAGGTGTACAGACCAGCCTGAGCCCTGGTGGTCTAACGTGTCTCAGAGAGGTGCTGGATGGACGTGGAGCAGGACACGTGACAAGACATCATGTAAGGAGCCCTGGCAACCGATGTGCTTTAGCAGCAGAGAAAGTGCTAACCTCTGCTGTCTGAATGCATTTCGTAGGTTGTCAACGAGGTCAAAGCTCCCCCAACACTAGTTGTTGTTACTCCTTCCCAGAAGGACAGCTGTACCCTGCTTTCAGTGTGCAGGGTGGATTGGGTGTGCTTGTAGTACAGGGGACACTCGCCCCTCTTGACAGCAAGAGATAGCCATTGTTACTGCTGCCTTGATTAAATGTCCTAGTCTGAAATCTGCAGGCAAAGGGCTCTGTTCACTTTGGTGGATACATATGAATGCAAACAGCTCACTTCGACCAAGAAAGATATGCTGGACAGTTTCTTGAGATGTACAGATTTCAGTGATACCTTCTGACTTCCAGTGGGAGACCACAGCCATTTATAGCATATGCCCCTTTATGACATTAAGTATGCAATTACCACCACAAACATGAGCTCCAGTTGCAGATCCAGGCTACCTTCTCTTTCCTGAAGGGACAGAATATTCTTACACCAGATTGGTGAAATCACTGCTGTCCCAAGGTGTTATCTTGTTTAGATACAGGGACTATGACTAAATCTGTTCTAATGGTTTATCTGGGTCTCTGTCTTTCCTGTTTCGTTCTAACCAAAGATTAGGAAGGACACATTGATCTCTCACTACTGGCTGCTGGGAATGCAAAAGAGCCAATTTGCTAGAAGTCACAAGGCCAAAGCATCATGGCCTCACAAATGAGTCTTTGCACAAAACTATGGTTTTCATTTTCCTAATTGCTGGATCCAGCTGCTGGTTTCCAAAGAGGTGTGCCAAGATGCCCCTGAGCAAATAAAGGAAGAACTGTGTCTTACGAGAAATTCCCATCTTGGGTCGTACAACGAAATTTAAAAATGTATCAGGGACAGCTACATTGCTATTCCAGAGATAATTCTAATATTGGAAGTTACAATAGATTAACTTTGCCTGTGACAGTGTTGGTATTACATACGAGTCATCTAATACTGGATGTACCTAGGAACAAGCAGATCAGAAAAAGCCTTTGCACTCTGCTGATATGGAGTGATGAAGCAGATGTCTGATCAGGCATCGTGCCATGGAAACTGCCTAAAACTCGGCACTTTGGCTTCCCAAACTGAAGAGAAGGAGATTCATACGAAAACTGCTAACATGCTAAATCCTGGTCCATAAATCTGAATATCTGGTCTTAGCACAATAGCGTTGGATGGGGCTATCAGGACAGCTCTTGACCTCCTACAGAGGGTAGCAAAGGAACTGCTTCCATTCAGCCACAACTGGTATAGGATAGTTGCTGGTGTCCCCACTTAGACTAGTTAAAAACATCCAGTTTGTCTGACAAACACGTGGGAATGGGTTGGCTTCCACAGATTTGTCAGGAAGTGGCTGGAATATGTAACCAACATTCCTCCATTTTGATTAAGCTTTAGTTGCTCAGACTATAACAAATATCAAGTTTATATAACACTGCAGCCTCTCCATATACAATGTTAAATAGTTAGACATTATTGACACTATCTATCACAGGGGTTAATTTAATTTAATTTGCAAAGTTCTGTAGAATGAGAACACTGATAGTGAAACAAAATTCTTTTCAGTGCTACTACAGCAATCAAACCATGTCAGAGTTTTATTTGATGGGAGCATGTTAGCATTTTGTTCTGTTTTGGAATAAGCTTTGTTTCAAACTGTTGGTATTTCCTTTAGAACAGAAATCCCAGTTTCCAACCATTTTTGTTCCCATTGTTCCTGCATCCCAGACCCCAGCACCCAGAGGCTAAACTTCTTTTCCAGTGCATGTCCCCATTCCACCTCCCCACGCCCGCAAGTCCTGCTGCGTGTAGTCTCACAGGCTCTCTTTTTGAGAAACGGCCTCGGCAGACAGCACAGGCACACAGCCCGCTCTTTGGAGCGCAGTTGTATTGTGTTTGAATCCTGTGCCTAGGGCTCTTTGCAGCATGATCTCTTACAGCACTAACATTCGCCATCTGCTACTGTTTACCCCAGGGAGAGGCCCCATGGACTACATTACCCAGAATCCTTAACAGGGGAGCTGACGAGTCGCAGACGAGTGAAGAATAAATCATGCTCTGTCACTGTGTTCCTCAAAATCATGCTCTTTTTCTTGCATAAAAAGCTACCGGCCAGATGTACATGCTGGATGATGGTGACAGGAGGTAAAAATGAAGCCACAAATAGGTTGTGCTTAGATTCATCTCAATAACAAGAGAAAATTTGTACCCAAGGATTCTGTTCAGATCCATGTCCTCAGCCATAATGTGAAAAACTCACTTTTGCTGAGTCTTCCTAGAAATATGAAGTTGGATTTGAGGTGGATTGAGAACTGGCTGAATTGCAGAACTCAGAGGGCTGTCATCAGCGGCGCTGAGCCTAGTTGGAGGCCGGTAACTAGTGGTGTCTCTCAGGGGTCAGTACTGGGCCCAGTCTTGTTTAACTTCTTCATCAATGACCTGGATGAAGAGTTAGAGTGTAACCTCAGCAAATTTGCTGATGACACCAAACTGGGAGGAGTGGTGGATACACCACCAGGCTGTGCTGCCATTCAGTGAGTCCTGGACAGGCTGGAGACTTGGGCAGAAAGGAACCTGATGAAGTTCAACAAGGGCAAGTGCAGGGTCCTGCACCTGGGGAGGAACCACTCCATGCACCAGTACAGGCTTGGGGGAGACCTGCTGGAGAGCATCTCTGCGGAGAGGGACCTGGGAGTGCTGGTGGACGACAAGTTGACCATGAGCCAGCAGTGTGCCCTGGTTGCCAAGAAGACCAGTGGCATCCTGGGGTGTAGTAGAAGGAGTGTGGCCAGCAGGTCGAGGGAGGTTCTCCTTCCCCTCTACACTGCCCTAGTGAGGCCCCATCTGGAGTACTGCATCCAGTTCTGGGCTCCCCACTTCAAGAAAGATGAAGAGCTACTGGAGAGTGTCCAGCCGAGGGCTACGATGATGATGAGGGAACTGGAGCATCTCTCCTACGAGGAGAGGCTGAGGGAGCTGGGCTTGTTCAGCCTGAAGAAGGCTGAGAGGGGACCTAAAAAATGCCTATAAATATCTTAAGGGTGGGTGTCAGGAGGATGGGGCCAGACTATTCAGTGGTGCCCAGTGACAGGACAAGGGGCAATGGGCACAAACTGAAGCACAGGAAGTTCCGTCTGAACATGAGGAAGAACTTCTTCCCTCCGAGGGTGACGGAGCACTGGAACAGGCTGCCCAGGGAG
>Ga0065711_1038921_pt1 | contig 18288 bp, 6 predicted proteins | sample Hoacrofraction12_FD_59098 | JGI IMG/M metagenome (GOLD analysis project Ga0065711, IMG submission 59098) | Hoatzin crop microbial communities from Cojedes, Venezuela - Epithelial fraction 12 v2 (version 2) | ecosystem: Host-associated > Birds > Digestive system > Esophagus > Crop | place... | reverse complement strand
GGGGGGGGGGGGAGGGAAGGCGGCGAGCTGACCCCGCTCTCGGAGTGCGGCCTGCGCCAGTTTCAGCTCCTCTTCAGTCTCCGTGAGGCACACGCCAGGGCCTGGCGCAGGATTGGCAGAGAAAACGTTGGAGTGCGTGGGGGGGGAAACAGAAGTCTAGAAGTAGAGACCCCTCGGCAGGACGCACAGAGTTTGTAAGTGTAACTACACGCGTGTATGGGTGTGTGCTGTCCAGAGCGCTGCTGGCTTTATGCAGCCATTACGAGATGATGTCCCCTCCTCATCTCCGGCTCAGGTAAACTCGCTTCTGCTCCGGTGGAGTCTCTATGCTGACGTTTTACTGTTTTCAGCACAAACGCCGCTCAGAGCTCGTTAGGTTCGGCTTTGGGCTCTCCATGGAGTTTAACCTTGCTTATATCTTACACCTGGTGCTCAGCAATGGTGGGTGACACCATCCGAGTCTTTCACAGTACTGGCAGAGGTCTGCCAGCACTAAGAGTCCTGAAACTATTAAACTGCGACATTTTCATAGTTTGTTGGGGGTGGCTGATGACTTTAATGTACGAGGACAAGTCTGCCTCTTCTGTTCCCCTGCCATCACTTCTTTAGAAGACTGATCTTAATGGAAGAACTTGCTTCCTCCTTTCCCACTTTCCTGGGACAAAGGCTTTCTCCCTCTTCTGAATGTTACACATCTCATAATGTCTGGCGCTCTCCTAGAAGAAAGGCAACCATCGTTTTGGGGAGCGGATGAGCTGCCTCAGCCCACTCCCTGTTCAGAGCTGAAGAGAAGAGGCTGTACAACCATCACTGCTGCAGAGACAGAGGCAAAATACAGTGATGTTAGTAACTGTGTAGCCTGTTCTGTGTGTGCAATGACAGCACAAGCATATTGGAATTTAGTAACATACCCTTGCAAACAGACCTTTGTCCATGTAGTGCCAGACATAAGTAGACCCCGTCGGGTTGGTTCTGCAGCATCTTCTCAGCTGTGCTGAACTGATGTGTGTAGAGTTACACAATGAATTGATTTGTCTTAGAAGGGATTTATTTTTTTACCCAGATTAGTGGCCTGACCCAGTTCCCAAGTGGAGAGCTACACTGGCAAGACAGGGAATGAATGACTGGGAGCAGAGGCTGCCTGAGCTGCCTCTAGCTGAGAGAGACGTTCATATGGCTGGAGCTGTAGCATCAGCTGGTGTGTACTCAGAACTGTGATACCGCTCGAAAAACACTGTTACCACTATTAGTGAACATTTATTAAGTATAGTAATCCAAGCATTACTGGTTTCACTGAAGTGATAGTATTAATTTGATTTCACTTGGTGCAATTCTTCTGGACACACCAGATGTCAGAGCTGATGTTTGCACAAAATGTGCACTGAAATAGGCAGAGTGTAAATAAATATGATTCTTTTTATGCTGGTCTCTCATGGCCTCACTTCAGAGTATCTGAAATAAAGTGCATTACTTTCTATTGCAGTCATTGAGCTAAGTTGGTGAAATTCAGTTTTCCATCTCGTATTTTGAGATGCAGACTGAATTATGTGGTGTTCTTTTGGAAAATATTTTGGCTTACTGGACACTGGTCTTCTAAAAACACTGTGCCTATTATGTTTGGGTTGAGATGGTTCTATCATCAGAGTGTTGGAGTAGTTGATCTTTGGTTTAGAATGCAAGAAAAAACCAGTATGGAGCGTTTATGATTTTTACAACTGACTTTTTTGAGCTGAGTATTTAATAAAGTATTACAGGTCACCCTGACAAACCCTTTGAGTAACCAGTCTTTGTACTACCTAACAAATAAGTTTCAGTTTTTATTCATGTTGTTCTCCTCAGTGAAACAGGGAGATATAAATCTTTCAAGAGAAAACTTGCAGCCTGGCATGATTAATTGCTGTGGTCTTCCATTCCTGCATAAGATGGAGGCTTTGAAGCAGTAGTCAAAACCGGCAAGAACTAGGCAGCACTGCCATTACTGACATCATACAATTACTAAGATAGCTCAGCAGGAACCAGTGTGCCCGAATACAGCTTCTTAGGCTGTTCAGATGCTATGCTTCAATTACCGCTCTAATTTAATGAGAGTGATCAGAAATTCTCGCTGAATTCCACCTCTTGCTTCGGTGGAACTGCTCAGAGTTACATGTCTTCTTGCTGCTGCTGAAGCACCCAGAGGAGCCACACTTCTATAGCCTCGCCTCTTCAATTTTAGCCTTCTGGGCAAGTGGACCGCCGGGGCAGGCGTGCCGGTGGGTGTATCTCTAGGATACACAAGGCTGATGACTCCTGTGGTTTTTGAGGGAACGTCCTGGAAGGAAACTTGCCAGTTATGTTGGTACATGCCTTTCCTCATTTGAAGGAGCACAGATAAAAGCTAAACATACGCAGTTTTGCCACCTGGTGAACTAACGTATATGCATGGCATTATATTACCAGTAAGATGGTCAGTCCAAGTATGTTAAATAGATAAACCCAGAATCGACCCAAGTGATCCTGTCTGGGATTTGAGTTTATATAATACTTTATAGTCTTCAAACCTGTCATATGGGAATCAGTCTGATAGATACGTATATTGCTTCATTTCTGCAATTAGTTGTGCAATGAATTAAGGATTTATCTGGCATCTCTTAACAAATGGCACGAAAAATCTGTCCCTTGTGAATCTTGGCTAAAAGCTTCACTGAAGGATAACTTTATTGTTGCATTGTGGCATACTTTTCTCCTGAGCAGTTCTGGGTTCACCATCTGTTACAGTCCAGCAGTAGCTAACAAGGTTACCTTTTCTTCTGAAGAGCAGGATAGCTGAAGAAGATGGGAGGATTTATAACTCTGAAGATTGAAGAAGATTGTATGCAGATGTCAGTTTTCCTTTGTAGCTTAAGGCTGTGTAGTTTAGTCAGAAGTAGGTGGTCACTATGGGAAATTAAAATTTATTACTCTAATATAAACTTCTACTCAGAAACCTCTGTGAGGCTTGTGCGCTTTTATATTCACAGTATTTTCTGAACAATTCCTTAACACAAGCATGTAAGAAGAGGAAAAAAGCTGCCTTTTCATGAGGACTGAAATACAGTTTGCATTAAGAGGATAAAATGAGTTGTGTTAAGATAGGGAGGCCATTTTGGAATATGTAGCTGCTGTATCACCACAGTATTTTCAAAGAAAAAATAATATTTGTATGGATGGTGCTTTCATAATAAATGGGGGACCTTATTGCTCTTCACAACTACCTGACAGGAGGTTGTAGCGAGGCAGGAGTTGGTCTGTTCTCCCAGGTAACTAGCAATAGGACGAGAGGAAATGGCCTCAAGTTGTGTCAGGGGAGGTTTAGATTAGATATTCAGAAAAATTTCTTTACTGAAAGAGCAGTCAGGCATTGGAACGGGCTGTCAGGGAGGTGGTGGAGTCACCATCTCTGGAGGTGTTCAAAAGACGTGTAGATGTGGCACTTCAGGACATGGTTTAGTAGGCAGGGTGGTGTTGGGTGGATGGTTGGACTTGATGATCTTAGAGGTCTTTTCCAACCTATGATTCTATGGGTGAAAGGTGCTGCTTTGAATGAAACAAACAAAATTGTTTATTCTCATTTGACCTCTTAATCTAATGAAATTCTACCTGCATTATAAAAGATAGTAGCAGTTGACTGTCACCCATTTATTTTAGATGTTTATGAAGTGATTTAGGGCAAAATAGCCTGTAAAGTTGACCCTGATTAGATACTATTTTTTAAAAGTTTGAAGTGACAGTTTAGGTCCTCTATAGCACATTAAATGTAGCAGGGCTTAAAGCTATGGCATTCATTTTGTGAATTAATGGTATTTATGAAGAGCTAACTTGATATAAGAACTGATGAGGCAGAAAATAACAATTTACATATTGTAATTTGGGCCTTCAGTTCAGGAACTGTGATATTAAAATAGTGGAAGAAGCTGGGGCGGACAGGTCAATTTAACATTTTTCTTTATTAAGTCTGCATTGCATAAATGAAGATACAATGGTATTTCTTTGTGTAAGTCTGTAAAAAAATAATCTAGTAGTATTGCATATGGTGTTTGCAGAGCAGCTTGCTTACTAGTTCACAGTTTTTAGTTAAAATACTAGAATGGAGTGTTACTATTGATCTAAAATTAATTATTCTGCAAATATTTTAAGCCTGAAAGTAACAACTGTAAAAAATGAAACCAAAACTTTTAAGGTCACTTTATTTTGTAGTGTTATAGTACATATTTAAATTATTTTACTATGTAAAAGATCTAATGAGACTTGCAATATTTTTTTTCTGTTGCCTGCGTTACCTTAAGTCTAAAAAGAAGTTAGTAGTAATGATTGAGTGATAGAGCCCATGAATCTACTTCAAGACGTAAAATAGATGCTTTCTTCAAACCTGTTAGCTATACATATTGGCAGTCAAAAATTCAGAGCTTGTCTAGTGCTACATTTTTATTGTAGGAGTACACGTAAACCAGCAGTGTTGAAAATTTGTGCCTCAAGGCATAAATTCCATAGATGGAGATGTGCAAAGTCTCATTAAGGAAGAATGCTTCCTAGTCTACCACTGTCTGTTTGCTGAGTCCATAGTATTATATGCAGGTAAAACAAAGAGTCTGAGTTTCTACAGGTGTGGTGGCGTTGCCTCAATTTGCAACAAAAGAACCACACAGTTACTCTCTCACTCCTTCCCCCTCCCCAGTGCGATGGGGAGGAGAATCAGAAGGAAAAAAGGCAAAAACTCTTGGGTTGGGATAAGAACTGTTTAGCAGAATGGCAAAGGGAGAAGAAAACAACAAGCAATAATGCTGATAAAAAACATAAACACTATGCAGTGTTCTCACCACCCAATGCTCACCTTACTCTGGAGTAGCAGAAGCCTCTCCTTTAGCCAGCTCACCACTTAAATACTGAGCATGGCATCACCTGGTATAGAATATCCCATTTGGCTGGCTGTTTGGGTCAGCCCAGCCAGCTGCTTGTGACGATTCACTCTATCCCAGCTGAACCCAGGACAACAGGAAACAACATTTCTGATTTTAGAAAATAGTTTTGAGCTAAATATACTAAATAAACCTATATGCGTCCCATATTTTGTGTATGCTTTCAAATAACACATTCCATTGTTTTTAAGACCTGTAGGCTCTGATGATCCAAATCCAAACTGCCAGGGAACTGACTGGTAAGAGAACAGGAGCCTGAAACAGCCCTGCTTGTCAATCAGACTTACAGAGATTTCTTAAGAATTTACCACTTTACTTGTAGTTTCCTAGAATAATGACAAACTACCCAGATGAACCCTGTGATGGGGAATAGCTGTCAGATGGTAGAATACCGTCCTGAGCCACACCCTTTACCTGCTTTATATTTAGGCCATGTGAGGTACTTTCTTTCTCTAAAATGGCTGCTACCCCTGGAGGTAGTGATACTGACCAGGTACACCTTTTCTTAATTTCTTTTTAATAAAATAATAATACTGTTTTTTCAACATGTCAGATTTTGTTTTGTGTGTATGATAGTGCTTTTTAAAGTTGAAGCTTCAGCTGCTGATTTTCAATGTTTAGAAAGCTCTTTATGGTTGTACTGTGGTCAGATAATAAAATAAGATTACAAAAGAGACCTTTTTGGAGCTCTCTGTATTAAGTTCTTTCTCTTTATTTAAATTTTAATCTGTTTCTTTCTGGCTAAATTTTTTAGTGATATGAGAGTTACTGTCCTAAAGATGGTGGAAGATGCCGTATGACCTGCTACTTGACTGCTTTCTAGCTCTTGGTGCTTTTCTAATCTTTTTACATTGGATACTGCATCATGCCTGAGTTGATCATGTTAACTACAGAAATACTCTGGGCTAGGTTTGTGATGATTAATTGGGGGTGGGGAATTAATTCTGTGTCTGTCTTCATTCACTGTATTTCATCGCTAACGGAAGTTTGTTTTGTAGTGTGTGTTAGTGAAGATGTCTAAGGGAAAAATAAACTTTTTTCCATGATTCATAAATAAGAGAAAGGTAGTGTGGTGTCTGAGCTGCTACATTTAACTAGCTGGTCTTTTGTTTTCTTAATTGTAAACAAATTTTGAAGATCAGCAAATATTATGAAGGAACTGCTGAGAAAGTAATTTAAGTGTGTTGCTGTTTTGTAATGTGAAACTTCAGAAGAGAATAAGAGCTATCTGTATTTAAAAATTTATAAATCTGATTTTTCCTCTTACTAGGATATCCGGAAATTCTTTGGCGTTGTACCTCCTGGAAAGCGACAAGAAAGTGACACTGTGAAAAAGAGTGAAAAAATTAGAAATGGTGAAGGACCTTCAAGTGGGAAGAAAAAGGCAAAGGAGACTAAGGTTGATTTTGCTTTTCTTATTTGTAAAGTGCTTGGTTTCTCTGATGTAGGACTGTTTAGTATTTTTTCGAAGCCATAGTTACTCTCATCTACTCAAAAAACAGACTCTGTGTCAGTTGTTTGTATAGGCGTGGTAGGAGACTGCCACTTAATAGTAACTTCTAGCAGCAAAACTGTGTAGGTGGTGAAGAAAATTGCTAATTTTAAAAATATTTGGGTTGTAGAGCAAAGGAGAGGTAGGTAGAAGTTGTTATGGTTAGGTGCTAGTGTGGGAGCGATCTGATGTATTTGAAGTTATTTTATCTGTAGCCACAGTTCTCTAAGTAGCTCTGCTTATTTAATTTTTAATTTAATGAAGATTGAGGCTTATGCACAGTAGATGTAAACGTATCATAAAGATGTCATGCTTTGAAGTAAGGTAGCGTAGGTGCCCTCTGACCATTTTTTTAAACTAGCTGTTTTTTAAACACCCACAGGGGAAACATTAACACTGCCATTCTTGGACAAGGTCACTTATGTAAACCTGTTGCAAAGACCAAATTCTGCGAAATGACATGTGAAAATTAGGTTGGGTTCTGATCTCAGAGTGCTTTTCATGTTAATCATCTGAACTGGTATAAAAAAAAGAAAGGAGTGGCTAGAGGGGGCTTTAAAATCACGTAGAGAATGGAAGGATTTCTAATACGATAGAATGCTTATTATGAAGCATCCACAATCAAGAAGTAAGATGTTACTTTAAAAAGTTTTTGTTGTATAATTTCATTGTTTCAATGTGGAGATAAAGGACCATTCAGTGGAACTGAAAGACATACCAGTTATATTGTCTGTTATTTTTACTTAGCAATTCTCCAATTATATCAAGGATTTAACAGGTTTCACATTAGAATTGAATGTGGGTTATAAAACATGTAGTTATGTTTGTCTAGAATTACATTTTTAGAGGTATTTACAGCTGTGCATGACCACAAAACAAGCATAGTTGGTAGTTGGGAAGGCCTAGGAAACTTCCTATCTGTGCAGCTCGTGATTTTTCTAAATATCTAAAGCTTGTCAATGTCTTTAAAATACAATAAAAAATATTCCTTGAGACAGCTTAATACTAGCAGCTTCTAGCTAGAACATGTTTGTTGACTGTGACCATTGGTGCAATTTCTTATGGTGGTCGCACCGCTTAACGGGTGAGAGGAGAAGCTGCAAGAAACCAAGACACAGTCTAGCTTCAACTGGTGTGTGTGCTTTTCTCCTTTTTCAATGGTCTCTGTTTTACTTGAAGTTGTGTTGAATTCTAGTGGTTACAGTAAAGCTGTATCCAGAACGGAACCAAAAGTGAAAGCTGAATTCCACACAAGTAACTTTTTGGCCTGTACCACCTCTATTTCTGGTGGGACCATGTAATTTCTTCTTTGGATTAAAAGCTCTAAGTGCTCGAAAATCAGTTTGATTCACTTTAGTTGGCATTAAACTTGAATATTTATTCTCAACATAATCATCTGTCGTTTGCTTGGAGCACGTTTATCTTTACTACTGCAGTTTCTTATTTATTTCCTCTGCCCTGTGTCTTTCCCGCTCCCAGTCATGAGTTAGCACGAGGCTGTTTGTAAATGTAATATTGGGAAATAAATAATTTCTGTTACAATTTGTTTGAAATGCATAAATTTGAATGTGTAACTGAGTAAAAGGTTGAAGAACCTGTTTACTGGTTGAACTAATGGACTGTTACTCTTAGGTGAATAATTCACCCAGTGAAGATGATCCCAGACAAAAGCGGACAAACAGGAAAAGAAGAATAATCTATGATTCAGGTAGTGTTCACAGTTGTTTCTGAATGCTCCTTTGTATCTTCCGCATCAGTGTTCAAGGTCAATTAGGTAAATGATACATCTGAAAGCAAGCTGTGGTCTGTTTGTTTTTTTTAGTAAATGTCATTAAAAACATTTTTCACAGTAATTATTGCTGGATAGCCAAATATATTTGATAATAAGTGCAGCGTGTGCCATGCAGTGCAAAGTAACTTTTAACAAAACCTTTGTAACAAAAAACCCAAACAAAAACTAAACCCACAAAAAAAACTTGCCCCCAAAAAAACAACAAAAAAATCCTGTTCATATAGTAAATTCTATCAAAACTCCAGAACTTTTGTTTTTTTATGAAGACGTATATGAATTGTGTGGTTTTAGGTTCTGTTAGGGATAAATAACATCCTTTGCTGGGTACAGGAGGCTGATCATGTACTATAATTTCACATTGTTGGGCATTGTGTGAACATAATATAGGCGATTGTTTTAAAAGGCTAACTTGTGTTTCCATGTGTGTCTTTTTATATTAAAAATCTAGTAAATGTTCATCCCATAGTTTTAAACTTACAGTATGGAACACACAGAATATAATTTAAAGCACTGCTATCCCATTCTAAAAATATTATTTGGAATAATAATATTCCAAATTATTGGGAATTAAGGGAAGGGGGAGAACCCTTTTACAGCAATTACATCTTAAAGAAAAAAACCTGCAAACAACAAAAAGCACCCTGCCCCAAAAACCCAAACCTTTGCCTGTTAAGTTAGTTTAGTTTAAACACTTGAAATTTCTGGTTTAATGTTTCTGAGCTGTTATGTCATTTAATCCCTCTTTGAGTGGATTCTGAATCTGGAATGTTGTGAAACTGTAGAAGAGATTGCAGGAGTTCATACAATTTTTGACTCCTACTGAGGACTTGAGCTTGGATTTTTAGAATCAGTCTTCTTAACCACAGAAGATCGCTTCTCGTAGAAGAAAAATGATCACACAAATATCGTTAGAATAATGCTGTTGTATATAGAAAAATATGTTCAAATTTTCAGATGAACTGTTCTATAAACAGTTTCTGTTTAGCAGTGAGAAATAGCAGTAGAAAGATTTCTGCATTAAAAGGTGGCGTACAAAACTAATATGTAACTCGACTGCTACTTTTGAAGTGTTGATGCTGTCTGGAAATCTTTCAAATTCTAGCCCATTTGTAGGAGAGTAAAAGTGAAATGCTGCTCTAAGTTGTTGAAGATGCAAAGCGTGTGTGTAGGGGTGTGTGTGTGTAATTACAATATGTGTTAGTGTTTATCATGGAAAAAGGCAGGCTCTGAAGGGTAGTCTTCTGTTAGAGTTGCTTGTTGTCTCAGTGTCTTCAGTTTGTCCTGCTTGCTCATTTGGATGTTGGGATACACCACTGTGGATTATGTAAGTTGGGCATCTTGATAACCTTGGGATATGGAGAATGGTTGGTGAGGTGAGTGGCGGTCTGCCAGTGTTCTCCTGAAAAAACAGAGTACAGCCTCAGTGATCTACTTCAGCCTGTTAGCTTTTGGAATAGGTGTTGTGGAATACACCAGTGTAATATTATACTATATAGATTTAATTAGGCGAATGAATCTGTGCTTGTGGTGTTTTTTGGGTTGTTTTTTTTGTGTGTGGATGTGTGTTTTTTTAAGTAATCTGATGTGGTACTCTGACAGTTGCATTCCTTTTTGGAAAGGTTTTTATACAGGCATAGCAATTCTTGGAATAAGTAACAAAATATTTTTTGTTATGTAGACAAAAACCACTGTCTAGACTGAGTTCTGACCAAATTTTCATTTAGTTGTTTATATGCTGGAAGAAATGATGGATAGGCTATTAGCTGATGGAGAGAAACAAAGCTGTGCTCTGACCTGTATGACATCTTTCTCGCTCAGTTGAATATATGTGAACACATGTTAACTGATGTTACGTGATTTTATTACTTAAAGCCTGTATGTATGTGGAGGAAATCTACATTTATGTTGTGGTCAAAATACAGATTCAGAAGAGGAGGTGCAGTCAGTGAAAAAATCCAAGAAGCCATCTGAGAAAAAAGCAGCTACTTCAAAACTTGGTAAAGTTCTGAAGCGAGATCCTGTTGTTTATATTTCAGAGACAGGTAATGGAAGAAATACATCATTATATGTTCAACTGTATTGGGTGGATTATGTTACAAATGGGATGAATTGTTTGACTGATATACTCTTAAATTTGACCATAAAACCTAATATTGAGACAGGCACAAATTATGTTCTCCTTAAGCTAACCAAAAGCACTTCAGAAGTTTAACCTCAAGTAGCGTAAAGTCAGGAGTAGGGTAGAACTGAGGTGATGTTGGGTAGTGGCTTAGGCTAATTTAAATAGGCATACAATTTCATGAACGAATGCTTCCCTGTTTAAGAGTATTCCATAGGCTTAGGGGAAGGAGGTAAGCAAAGGAAGTATTTTTAATATAGTTAAAATGCTCGCTAGCACACTTTGTGAAAGGACTGTTGGTTACAATAAATAGGTTTGAAAACTGGGATTTTTATTTTACTTCGTATATGAATTTCCATGTCTTTAATTTCTGCATAATATGTTGGTAATTGCAGAAGTTCTTGGTTTTTATGTTTTCCTTCCTTATCAACACAAACAACTTTTTGGGAAAAACATTATTTGTCTCCTAGACTTCTAGGAAGAACTGAAATGGGAAAATACGATGGTAACAAAAACTTGCATTACACCTTGCATATACCATACTGCGCCATACTTCTCAGTCTTGGATTTCAGCTTGCTGAATTCTGGAGCTGTTCTTCCTCTTGGGGAAAGGAATGAGTGTAATTAACCATTCCTGATCATTTTCAGGTCACCTGTAACCTTCTGAAAGAACTGTGACAGTGATTAACTGCTAAGTTCTCAGCAGAGTTTTGTTTAGTCTGTTCTTTAGAAGTGGTATAGTTAAACTAAAACCAAAATCTTAAGTCAAGACGCAGGTACCATTCCACTGAACAGACAAGGGCAAATTCTGTCAGTTTGATTGAAGAGTCTTATGTGTTAATTTGTTTTCATTGTTTGCATGGTTGTTGATCTTTAGTAATGCTTTCAGCGTTGTTTTTTGTGTGATTCTTGACCTTGGTGCTCTCAAGAGGAGTTTGACTGTAAATTTATGGGGGAGATGTTCATCTGCTGTTTATGAAAGTTTCATCCTGCAGAATTCTCATGAAGCATGTTTCCTTCCTAGCTCCAAAACCAAAAACTGATAGTGATTTTCTGCCATGCCCCTCCCCCTGCTTCCCTGTGTTCTGTCATGAAGCAGTTTTGTTTCCAGTTACTTCATATTGTGCATTTTCCTCTACTAAGTTCGAGATGTTATGGAAAAGTTTCAGTGGCATTAGTTACTATGGTTTGATAGGTGAACATCAGTTTATGTAGACCTGATCTTATTTATGAATCAAGCATCCTTAAAGGTATGTCACCAGTGTAATAATCAAGTTATAATTGGGTAATAGTCAAGTTTGGTGAATTCTGTAAAAATGCATCTGTGGAAGAAAATTAACAGAGCTTCTAGTATTTAGCTTAATATTTCAGTAGTTTTTGAAGATTGACTTCAACACTTCTTTTTCGGCATCTGAGAACAGTTGACTGAATGTGTATGCATGTGTGTTTTTAGTTATGTAGAGTTGCGTGGTGGTTTTTTTTTTTAATACACTTAAAATACATGTGAGTTCTTGCAGCATCAGGGCTGCTTTTACTACTGGTTGTTCTCTTTTTCCATCTTAACTAAGAGATCTGTTAGTGGCACTTAAGCAAAGATAAGACTACGTGTGGGCTGAAAGAATTCACTTAGTAAGATTCTGACAATAGTATGAATTTGATTCCTGTCTTACTGTATGGCATTGATTGGAAGCATCTTAAACTTGGCTTAGTTAATTTGATAAATTAGAAGCTTTTTGAATGGTCTACTGGTCAGAGCTGACAGCTTCCCAGCATAAATCTCTTGTCGTGTTAGGTTCATTCTTTTCTGATTTGCTTTTAAAACATAAAGTTCTCTTTCTGCACTGGATCTATTGTAATGTCACATTGATTTGTTACAATGCAGATAAACTTAGGTGTTTTGGTACTGGATACTAGTTAGCATACTCTGATCACCTGTGCAACAGGAGCTGTAGAATTTCCTGAGAGTTGCAACACTAGGTGGACACATGTTGGTTGCAAAAGCATTTTGTATAGTTTGTGATGTGTCTCTCTCTGCTTACTATAACTTAGGCTCGAAGTGACAAAGACTCGGCTTTTTGTCAGTTGCTGCTGTGGTTAGATGCACTTACTACATCTGCTCTGAGTTCAGCTGAGGCTGTAACTATCAGGACTTTTGTATGTGTCTCCTAGAGCAGACTTCCCCACGAGCTGCAGTACTTGCCCTGTATGGATTCTTACAAACTGTGGTAAAATTAACAGACTTGAATCCAAATCTGTTTTTATAAAACATGTTTTCAAGTGTTAGAATTTAAATGTTAGAATGAGTTTTAGGATACATGTTTTGGAAAAGTGGTCAGCGTCCTTGGGTATAGTATTTTTTTGGTAAGACCATTGCTGAACATAAATATTGCTTCCCTATAATCATACCACGTATTTTTTAAAGCAAAAAAGGATTGATTGCTGCAGTATCCCCTGAGAAGTGTGGCTCAGCTGGCTTTTTTTCTGTATCTTCTTCCTCCTCAGGCTCTTTTCAGATTCACTGTTATCAAGATGGATTGTGCTTATTTTACTTGCCCTAGATATTTGATGTGGTGTTTTGCTGTACTATGTCATGCATTCAAATGGGCTCAATTTTCCAAAGTATCTTGAACACTTTATCTATTTGTCCTTTTACTCAAAACTTGAGTTTCCTTTGACAGTTTTGACAACAATTCTTTCCAAATTAAAAGGATCTAAATGCATTGATCCCAGAGTAGGTAAATGATCAGATTCCTGGGGAATCAACAGTACGTATTTAAGTTTATTATGCCATTCAAGGTGGTCTAATAAAGTTTTTCTGCATAGGGGTACCATGGGAACACTAGTCAAGGTTATTAGTGAAATCCCTGAAAACCACAGCTCAAGGTTACTGTTATCTAGAGAGTCTTAAGTACACACAAGGTTGACTTAAAGTCTATGACTAAAACAATGCATTTATAACCTTGAGACTTAATGCTTGAATTTTGTTTATATTTAATCTGTATGAATTGTTTCTTCAGCTTAATGGAGCTGTCAAGCTGAGTGTATTTTAGTAGTATTGATACCACTATTGGCTTTAGATAAACATGTTTTACAAGAATAGTAATATGGAAATAGTAGATAGAAAAGAGCCTAATGAAATTTGTAGGCATTTGTCCTTTTCTTGTTTTTAGTGTTACGCAGGTGAAAAACAAAATCAAGAATGCACTTGTTGGACTTGCTTGAAAGTCAGAATCCTGTTCTTAAGGGGTCTGTCCATGGCAATGTGTTTGAAAGAGCCTTTTTGGCATTAAGTAATCAGTAGAAGCTTGGTAGTTAATTGCCTCAACCTATTTTTCAATTTCATTTGAAACTTTCTTGCTTGAATTTCTTTTCAGCTCTTCTATATAACTATGTGGGAAACAGCTTTCTTGAAAATTGTTGGAGGAATTAATTTGTTGGTTTGTGTAAGAATGGATCAATGAGATTATTGTGTTGCTTTGTTTCTTATTAGCTTTTTGAAAAGGTAAGACTAGTTCCTCTTTTTAATTCTGTAAGAAGTACTTTATTGAAACAAATTTAGTTTAACTAAATATTTAGTTTAATGATGGTCAAAGATAAAGTGAAGTTATTCTAGCAGGTAACAAGGGAAAAAGAGCCTTTTTTGTTGGTAGAATGTTCTTAGTGTATTGGGAAGAAATCCAAATGTTTGTTGTACTTGTTAAATAACACTTTGTTTGACTGTTTAATGAAGCATGGAACCTTGAGCTTTGTAGAAGATGACCTGTTATTATGATGTGTTGAACCTCATCTGGTTTCATCACAGGTGGTTATCTGGCAAGAGCTGTGATCTTTCATATATATTGTGTGGAGGTAATTATGCGTATGTAGCAATTGCCTTGATTGCTTGAATATTGCAAAATGCATCTTTAAAAAAAAAAAAACCACCCTGTTCTAGTGGTGGGCTGAATTATTTATAAAACTAGAAAAACCAAAGTGGTAGAAACTGAGCAGGTTTGTAGGTTACTGGAAACCTGCTCCTTGAGAGCTTAGAAGACAGGACAAGAAAAATAGCTTGTGAATGCTTGCTGAGTATAGACTCTTTCAATCTAGAGAATACTTGGGGGTGGGGAAACAAAAACCCCAAAGAAACCCACAGAAAAAAAAAAATATCAGTTAAGTGCTAGTACTGGTGGACCAAAAAAAAGTCCCCACATCCAAACGCTGGTTCAGATGAGCAGCGGGTTGTCAGTGAATAAGCATGTCTTGTACTGAAACATTTTACAGGGGAATAATAAATTATCACTGGGCAATACTAGCATTGCATATACTTATGGAAATTGTCAGGCAAAAATTCATGAGGGTGATAAATAGCGCTCTATGTACCAGCCTCCTTCTAAAGCATTTTGTGAAAGGTCGGTTGAGAATACGTAGTTGAACCTTAAGGGAGTTTGGCTTGAAATGCACTTGAGGGATGAGAGTACAGGTTCTGGCAGAAATCCTGTGAAGAAGCAGGGACTAGTGTTACAGAGGACAACGTAAAAGGTATTTAAGAGTGACCCCCATTAAAATTCATTTGCTTAAGTTTGGGAATACCAGCAGTACATGAGAAGGGTCCTGTAATGGTAAATGTGCTGTTGTACTCAAACTCTGAAGTGGTGAGTGTTGCATAAGCATAGTAAATACATGATGGTATCTGGAGTTGCCTCCCTGAATAGGGAAGTAAGTGGAAACCAGAGCTGTGGATGAAGTAATATTTAATCTTATTCTTAAAGACATGATCTCTTTCCTTTAGGTTAACAGCAATATTGAGAAATAAATGTGGTAACTTTGAATAAAAAAATTAATAGGATTCATTTATATCAGAAGACAGAGTGATTACTTGCGGATTACTTTATCAGCCTGTATTTCAAGTGTGGCAGGACATGAAATACATTACAGTTTAATCTTTAACAATTGGTGTTGGATTTTAAGTTTTTAATAGTGGGCATATTGTTGCACTTATTTTTACAAGTGCATAGTCATCTTTTACTACTTTCTGGAGTTGTCTTAAAAGATGTTCTGGTCAAGCAGCTGGCTAGCTGTAGTACTGTGCTGTTCACTTGATATGTTTGGATTGCAAAAATGATTGTTTTGGTAGTCAATTTATTTTGAGAAAACTTTGGAAAAATCATTTTCATACATTCTTCTTTAAAAAATGGCTTCTGCGTGAAAGCTACTGATTCTCTAGGCTGTTTTCAATATTTTAAAGCCCAGACTAGCTTTTAATCCATTTAGAAAAGGAAACTGATTTAATTTCAAATGTTTTTTAATAGAACTGTCAGTGTTTGGCTTGTTAATATGTATTGATTTTAATGGGAAATATAATGGCATAAAATACCACACTTCATAAAAAAACTTCAGGCATGTAGCAGACTGGTTGTGTGAGCCTCTTAACTAGAGGCATTGGCAGCTCTGCATTATATTTTAAGATGAAATTAATAATTTTGCCATTTAATTTGGATGCCAGAGTTAATGCTTTTTAATTCACTTCTTTCCCTGGAAAACAGTATGAAGTGAATTCTCCTTTTTCCGGTAGCTGACTGCAGAAGTTACCTTAGATAAGTGTAGTAAATCTACTTTAAATTCGGGAACTGAGATGGTATCCTTAATCCAGTGTTAATTTGGTTGATGGAGATAGCTATTCTTGTCAGCATTATGCACTTACATGACTGAAACAAGCACTTTTATTTGGTTTTCTTTCCCTTTCATGTTTAATGTTTCAGTTGAATTTTTGCATACTTTTACTAGTACAATGAAAAAATATTTCTTGGACCTTAATTGTATGTCTTCAATGGTGTGTATCTAATCTTTGATGTTGTCTATCTATGTTATTTTCCAGCTGAGCCCTGACTTTATTTTTCTCACACTGCTACTTTGTTTGGCTCCTTATGCCATCAGTGTGGTGAAAGACAAGAGGTCTTGCTGGGTACTTATGTGCACATCAGAGCAAGGTGATATTAATGGTCATGACACTATAGTTAGCACAGCAAAGTGGAAACTGAGATCTCCAAAGGAGAGCATTTAGAATAGTACCTTGGAAATTGTAGTGTAGGGAACAGCCTTTGTCATTTCACTCAGTTAATGTCTGTTTTACTTTCTATCTCCAGCATGAATTGTGAATCCGGTTAATTTTTTAATACTTAACCAGATCTTTTAGTAGAACTTAATAAAAATACCGACTTATGCAGGTTATTTCTGTTTACAAAGTTGCTATGCAGTTGAAATAAAAAAGTGTAGTTCTTTATTACACCAGTAATTCATATACGGTTATTGTAGGCATTGAAGTGGTATGGATATAAGTAACTAATTTGCAGGTAGCTCTTTTTCCTTATACCAGTTATGGTTCAGAGTTCACATTAATTTGTTAGAGGCTTTTTTAAGGGTATAGGTATTTATGTGGTACACCTATAACATTATCGCTTGCTTTGTAATTTTTCAGTAGTTAAAAATTTAAGATGTAGGAGGTTTTTTTACAGGTTTCTTGTAGGTCTTTATTTTTGCAAGGTATGTGAAAATGGATGACAAATTTTGCACTTAAGTATATACAGTGTTTTCAGAAGATAAAAAAGTAGAATTTCAAAGGTTCTTGAAGTTCAGTTTGCTGTAGAGCCTCTCCATTTAATTTTGTTTCAATAATTGCACAAAAGACCTGTGCTTAGAAATACCATAAATTTATTCTAACCATTCAGTATATTGCATTTAAAGGACAACATTGGGCAGGTGAAGTTCCTTAGTTCCCACTTCCCTGTATGAACTTTCTGTGACTCTAATACTTTTTATTTATTTATTTTAAATTTTTGTGGGACTGGGGAATGAAGCGTAGCACTTGTTGGAAATGCTATCTTCTTTGGACCTGCCAGTACAGCAATTCAACAGTGACATTTTTCAGTTCCTTTTTGGCGTATGTACGTTCATTGTTCCATTTGTAGTGATTATTACTGTGTTGATTGCTAATAAAGTTTTCTGGAATTACACTGTTTGGCATTAAAGTTGCAATTTTTCCATAGATAAAGCTATTTTTAAGGCCCATTGTTAAAAATATAACAAACTAGGAAAATTCCTTCTAGAATTTCCAGTATCTCTTAAAATGAGTGTACCGTGTTCTGCTTTACCTAGTGCCGTTAATTTGGACTAAAACTATGTTTAACATGAAAGCAGTGTGTTAAGGAAACAACAGGCCCTGTTTTATTTCGACCGTAGTACTAAAAGTGCCTTTTCTTGACTTCAGATATAGATCCTTTCAACAGTCTACCCAGTTTTTAAAATGTAGTTATTGTTAAAACAGTGCAGTTATAATTTAAATAGTAAAATCTTTCCCAGTGCTTATGCAGTGACTCTGCCTCTCAAGTTGTGGTCTCACATGCAGTATTATTTGAAATAAAATTTTAATAACTGTGTCAAGTTTTTGAAGCAGCTTTCTGGTGAAGACTTAGTTTTGCAATTCAATCAGTAATATTACAGTTCACTTTTTTGCATTGTTGTTTTAAAAATCTCAGTATGAAAGTTTCTGATCACTTGTTAATTTTTTAATTAAAGGCTTTGTTTATCAAAGATAGTTTATATTTTCTGTTCTGTCTAGTACTGGCTGTCTTGTTTTATTTATCATTAGTCAGTTCTCTGAAATTTTTATTATAGTTGATACAGATTGTCATGTTCTAAATAAATAAATTTAAATATAGAGGTAATGTTTTGATGTCATTAGACAAGTTCATTCTGCGGAATAGTGGCTCTGAGCTGTAGCTGTATTAGCTCAAGATGTTGCTGCTTTTCTCTGCCTGTTTCTTTCTCCTTGTTGGGGATTTTTTTTATCCTTTTGCTCCTTTCAGCTCTGCTTACGGAGCTGCTTGAGTAACTTGTCTTGACTCAGCTAGTCTGCTGGACTAGTTCCAAATGTAAACAAGGATTTTTTTTTTTTTTTTTTTTTTTTTTTTTT
>Ga0065711_1038920_pt1 | contig 18288 bp, 23 predicted proteins | sample Hoacrofraction12_FD_59098 | JGI IMG/M metagenome (GOLD analysis project Ga0065711, IMG submission 59098) | Hoatzin crop microbial communities from Cojedes, Venezuela - Epithelial fraction 12 v2 (version 2) | ecosystem: Host-associated > Birds > Digestive system > Esophagus > Crop | place... | reverse complement strand
CCGCGGCATCTCCCGGCGTGGAGCAGCCGGCAAGAGCCGCTCGCCACGTCCTCCGCCGCGGTGGGAGATCGCGGCACCCGGCGTGGTCTTCGGAGCGTGATTAGCACGTGGTTGTTTCTTAATTATTATTTTTTCCGCCTTCTTTGTGCAGGTAGCTAAAAAACAGTGTTATAGTTGAGCCACAACCGTGTTTCACAACCATGCTTAAAATGGATATTTTTGTAGCATAGTCAGGGCCTAAAACAGCCTTGCAAAATTCGGCTCGCCCACGCGCCTGGCGTGAGTAATTTTCTTTTGATGGGTGAGTAAAATATCATTATTTTTTTCATGCTCATCTTGGAATGGGTGGGAGAGTAGATTCTGACATTATTTTTGATTTGCTTAACACTGACACTGCGCTTGGCTCCGTGCAAGATGCAGAGATACGAGCGGCCCCTGCTCCGAAGAGCTCGCCGACTGCGGGCGAGCCTCTCCGCTGCCAGAGTTGAGGAAGGTGCCCGGTTTGCCCGGGCTGACCAAAACCAGCAGAAAATGGTTGTTTACATCTTCTTTTTCCCTTCTCCCCTGCTGCGGGGGCTCGCCCTGACACCCGTTTGTGGCTGAATGCCTTCGGGTTCATAGGGCCAGGGTTGAAACGCGGGTGGGAGCGCCCGCCCGCGGGGATGGGTCCCGAGGGACCATACCCCCACGTCGCTCCCCTCCCTGCCTCCCCTCGCCCCGTGACCTCCCCTCTCGTCTCCACCGGAGAGAAAACCCAAACCAGAATTTGGCGCAGAGTCTCCCTCGACATAAGCTGTTTGTGATCCGTTTGAATAATTTTTTCCTTTTTTTGCCTTCGCGCTGTGTTTGGAGCGGTTGCTATGAGTTCCTGCGAGGCGGGGGGAGCGGGGTGGGACGGTGCATGCAGTTTCCATGGACACGATGTAGTACAGCGAGGCATCCGGAGCGATGCTCGAGATTAATGTCTAACCCGCGACTGCCTTCCTGCCTTTCTCACCTGGGCAGGGCTGGGATCCCCCCCTGGCTCCGGGGCAGCCCGCACGGCCACCGATTCACAGGTTTTGGTGATTTTGAGGGAGCCCAAAGTCGCGAGACCCATGGTCCAGGTTCCCAGAGTTGGTTTGCACGAGCGTAGCACCGTGTGCCCTGCCAGCCTCCGCTGCCTTGCCTCTCCGCGGGTCCTGGGCAGCCTGCCTCCAGCTCTTGTTAGGACTTGGGAACACTAATGAGATAATTAGTCCTGTTTCAGCAGCTGCCGATGGTGGTCGCAGCTGCTCTTGAACTTTCAAGGTGCTCTGGCTTTCGTATGCCCCATTGGGGAAAGCTCACTCAAATGCACTCTGTAACGGTAATGAGGAAGTGGAAGTTATTTCGTCGGCGTTCGCATCCTTCCTCGGATGCTCCCGACCTTCCCGTTGATGTCTGCAGGAGCGCTTTGACCTCTCCCGGCAGCAGACAGGTCTCCTGGCTGCAATCCCACCTCGAGCCGAGCCCTCTCCCGAAGCAGGAGCTTGGCTCAGCCCGGGCGCAGGGAAGGGCTCACCGCCGAGCAGAGCCGGGCTTGGGGAAGGGCCCCCGACCGTCACGGGGGGAGTTTCTGGGGTGGCTTAGGGCTGGTTTTTGGCTTCGCAGAGGGATCAGGGTGGTTTTGTAGAAGTCCTCGGCATGCCACGTGCCAACATCTTTGGGGAGACCGGCCTCGGAGGGTTGGGGTCAGCGCTCGCAGCGTGGGAGGCTGGGTGTCGTCCTCCTGGCTGCAGGCAGAGAGAGGTTTCTTTCTGGTGAAAGAATTGAGATTTTTTGGTGGAAATTCAACGAGTGAAATGCCCTGGCGGAAATCCAGGCTGCCATGGCTTGCTGGTGCTTGGGGTTTCAGTAAAAAAAAAAACAAAACACAACAAAAAGACCTGAAACTTTCCACGGGAAGCGGGCACTTCTGGCAGAACCCGAGTTTAGCTGGCGGTCTGTCGGCAGTGGTGTGAGCGACAGAGCCCGGTCGTTACCACCGCTTCGTGCCGCCCCGAGACCCACGGGTCGCTGGCGAACGCCGCCGGCGGCAGAAATCCCGGTTTTGATGGCGCGCGGTGGCCGGAGACCCGGCGTCACTTTTCCACGGCGTTTGGGTAATGAACCTCCAGCACGCGGGGTGAGCGAGCGCGTTGCCCCGGCGCTCCCTGCCCTGCTGATTCTCTGTCCGTCTGTCCGTCCCGCCTTCCCTCCCTGCTGCCCGGTCCGGCAGCAAGCGGCTCGGCATCCCCAGGGGCAGCGGCTTATCGGCTCGGGGTGGAAATGCTCCGTGCTTATCTGCGAGGGGGTCTCCCGGGGCCTGATGCGGGGTCACAAAGCGATGTTCGGATGAGAAAAGGGTCGCGTCCCCCCCGTGAATCATCGCCCTGCGGACACTCGCAACGCCGGCCGGGCTCCCCGGCCTCCCCGCCGCCAGCTCCGGGCTGGGGATGGAGCCGAGGTTTGATGCCCCGCTCAGTCCAACGCGGCAAAGGGACTGTCGCCTCCCTGAATTAGCAAGGATTTAGTCTGATTCACAGCAGCAATTCCTGCGTGCCTTCGTTTCAGGGGACCGGCGGAGAGCGGGAGCTGCGTGTTTGAAACTCCGGCTCCCCGCAGACCTCACTGCGCCGTGTTCCCTCCCTGCCCACGAGGTTTGTTTGCAACTCTCCTGTGCATCCAGAGGAGAATGAGCCGCTGTGGTGTGCGGCCCTGGGTTTGCACATGGAAAAGCCAAGTAAATATATGACATTGCTGGGGAAACTTCAGAGAAAATTAGCCACAGCTTCTCCCACCTTCCCCTCCCTGGGGTTCCTGAGCATCCCCGAGTAGAAGCTCGCAGGATTCTCTCCACCCACACTTTTTTTCCTACTTTAAGCTCTTCCCACCCCCTCCCTGCAGCGCTTCAGCCCCCTCCCTCCCAGCTGAACCCCACCGCTTCCCCGCGCTCCGGGCGAGCTCCCCGGGGCCGGTGCGGGTGGCTGGGCCGGGCGGGGGGCCGGGCTGCTCCCCAGCCCTGCGGCGCGGGGGGACCGGGTGGGAACGCTACGGCTGTGACTCAGCGCGCTCGCGCTCTTCAGGAACAGGATTTCAAGGGATTTCACACCCCAAACACAACCCCAGCTTTCTCTCGCTCAGCAGAAATGAGAGATCAAAAACATGCACCGATTCTGGTGTGCCTTCGGTGTGTGGACCCGTGCTCAGCTTTTAAGGTAACGGTGATCACGGTGCCAGGCCGGTAATCCGTGGTGGTAAAAGATACCGACCCATCTCTCTCCAGCTTGTTTGCATTATGCCTGTTGGACATCTTCTAAACAGGATAAAACACCCAGCAGCTCTTAATTTTTAAGCAAATGCTCATAACCTCGCTGGATCAGGCACGTGTCGTCACCCCAGGTCGCAGGCTGGGACATGGAGGGGCAGAAATCCCCGGGGCAGCTCGCTGTCGCCTTTTGGGGCACGGGGTGTACCCCTTTGTTTTACAAGCTCACGAAGATCCGTACCTCTCGTCTTTTTTCCTTCCTTACTGCTTTTGTTCCTGCTTATGTATCTTTCTTTTCCCCCCCTCCCCAGAACCATATTAAAAGGCAAAGGTTCAGAAACTGGGAAGATTATCTCAAATTGTGAAATAGCAACAGCAACAACATAAATTGGTGAATAGACGTTACTTGCACGGGGTTATTTTTTAGAGGTTTTACCGAGACAGACATAATTAGCCAACTGGCATCACGATGCTAATAGAGATATTTACTGCTTCAAAGTGTGTTTGCAGCGCTCTGAAGCGCTCCAGTGACTTGCTTTTGTTCTGGAAGAAAGTAACTGGGATTATTTTATTTTTTTTTCCCCTTCCCCTCTGCGGTGCAGCAGAGATGGGGGACAGGATGGGACCCCCTGTGCTCCCTGCTGCCTTCCCTCGGCTGCTGCCTCCGACATCACAGCTTTGCCCTGCCCGTTCCCTCATCCCCCTTTTATTACCGGAATTGCCTTGATTTAACCCCGCTTGCCAGCGGGCAGCGACGGTTGGGATTGCTTCTCCAAACAACCCGCGTCGGCAGGGTTGGGGACAAGGGAGAGGGGAAGGTTGTGTGCAGGTGATGCTTTAATCGCCCTTGAAATTGTGCTTTTCCGCTAGGAACCAGCCTAGCTCCGGCTCGAGCCCTGTGCTTCTCCCCGCACTGCCGGAGATTGCCCAAGCCGCCATGGCCCGTCGTGCAAGCTGGTTTGTCCTGGGTAGCTCGCTCCCCTGGCTAGAGACAGCATCTTTCTCTCCTCCTTCCGCTGAGATAGGTTGATGCCATCACTTCCAAAAACATCGAGTGACGGCACCTGGCTGCGGATGGGACAGCCTGTGCCTGTGAGAGTAAGGGAGGGGCCTCACTTCAGTTTATATTTGACCCATGTAGGAAAACACAAAGAAAAAATCCTTATTTTTTTTCGCTTTCTTCCTGTAAGGCACCACACCCCCAGTTATTGACAGGGTAATTATACACCAGGCGAGTGTTTGTTTATAAAAGAAGTGTGATTCACGGCTGCCAGGCCTGCCACAGGAGCTGGAAAGGGTTAACAACCTAAAATTATATCGGTCTGACCGGAGAACCATAAACAGGAAGCTCTCCAGAAAAATTTAAATTTAAACCTGGTGACTCAGGTTGCTCCCTGAGCCACTCAGGAGGTAGGCACGGGTTGCAGCCCCGGCTTATTACCGGTGGCTAATTACACCGTTGGTTTGAAAACAGCGGTGACGATGGGCAGAAGCGGGGCTGGGAGGGCTGGGGTTGGCGGATAATCTTGGTTTGGCGTCGTCCATGCGGACGGCGTGTCGCTTCGTCGCGGCTCCCATCGCGTGGCATCGCCCGTAGCTGGGTTTTGCAGCGTGTTATGCTGCTAAAAAGGTTTTGCTGGATTCCAGTTGTCCCATGGAGGAGCAGCCGGAGCAGCAGCCACGCGTTTGCTGCCCAGCAGTGAGGAAAGCGGTGTGACCAGCCGCCAAGCTGGAGTCCTAAAATGCCTGTTGGTAGGTTGGTGTGAGAATTTGGGCTGGTCCAAGGGGCACTCGGGCCCCTTCCCAGGAAGCGCCAGGTGTGGATTTGGGACGGGGTGCCGACCGATGAGCTAGAGGCATCCTCACGGTGAGGCATCTCTGGGAAAAGATACCTGCATCTCGTCACGGGACCAATTTTTCCCTTTTAGTTAAAGCGGTATGATGCAGAAAACGTTGGGAGATTTTGGATGAGATGCTTGAACCAAGCAGCACCTCTTTAACTTAATTAAATACGTTGAAAACGGCAGTTGAATTCCTGGATTTTTATGATGCCGATGGGTGAAAGAAATCCAATTATTTTCAGGATGGCTGCATGGCTGTAACCAGCTGACCCAGCCACCCTGACATATGTTGTGTAATTTATTTGGAGTACTCTTCACCTTTGAGCTAGCTCTCGTGGGGAAAATCATTCAGGTAACCCAGATTTTACTAGCAACCATATTAAAGATTTTAAGAATGAAGGCTGTTCCGCTGGCAGGTGAGCCGCTCCTGCAGCTGTGGTGTCAGAGAAATCCTCTGAAGCAGCTCACAGCTCCAGACACTCGGGTTGTTGCTTTTTTTAATATCCTCTTTCTAAATATTTACAGGGTTTGGGGTTTTATTTATTTATTTATTCCCCCCCCCCACCTTCCCTTTCAGGTTTGTTTTTAAACATAGCGTGTTCTTCAGCCGTTTGTTTTGCTAAGGAAGGCCTGGAGCGTCTCTTGCATTTATTTGACTGGGTGGGAGGGTGGGGAAAGGGCCGTGCAGCGCCTGGAGATGGAGGTGCTGGCCTCAGCAGAGACGCCGGCTCTCGGAGGGGGAGCACGCTGCGCAGAAAGGGGTGCTGCTCCCCGGGGTCCAGCCCTGCTCACCCCAAAACCCATCCCCGGGGACGAGACCCGCGGGTCTGGGCTGCTCCAGGCCAGCAGCGCTTGCTGACACGTTCCCTCTTCTCTCTTTTCCAGGATACCGTTCAAGATCGGGCAGCCCAAGAAACAGATTGTACCCAAGACAGTGAGTAAACCGGTTCCCCCTTTTTAGATCCAGCCTTCGATCATGTGGCTGATGAGTCAGGCCGGCACTTTGACTCGTCCCATTTTGCGAGCGTGCGCGCGCGCGTGGGAGGGAGAAGTGAGCGAGCAGAACCTGTTGCCGCGTGTGACCAGCGCTCGGCTCCTCGTGCGAGGAGTGAGGGGGAGCCCCAACCAGGGAGAGTATTTTGGTTTGGGATCTGTTTCTTATTTTTTGGGGGGGGTGGGGGGGATGAGGGGAAGAGCTCTTTTGGTCTGGCACAGTTTTCCTCGGAGATGGCTGAACGGGCTTCCTTCCTTCCTTCCTTCGTTCAGCAATGGCTTGTTTGTTCATCCTTTCTGAGCAGATGGAGGAGGAGGAGTGGTTCAGATCGCTGAATATAACTGTTTCCAAAGAAAGGCTTATAAGCTGAGATGCTTAGTGCTCGGGCGTGAATTAATTTGTGCTGCACAGCATTTGCTTTAAAAGCAAATTAAAAAAGCATTTTGTATTCTCGTGGATTTGAGACTCCTATCCCAAGTGCTGTTGCTTGCAGCTGGCTGTGGTATTTTCCCTTCTTAAGCAGATGGTCTTTGCCTTTGTCCCGTGCAGAAAAAAGCCGTGGCACCTCACAGTAGCTGTCCCTGAAAACTAACCTGCATACCTGCTCTAAAATAAGCGCCTCGGCAGCGAGCGCGGTGGAGACCTTGTCTTTATAACGGCATTGGTGACCTAATCCCTTGAACAGACGAACATCTCTGATCCTTCCTCTCTGGGACGCTCATCGCAGCTAATTCCTCAGGATGCGTGGGCACTCGTGTTTACGGGGCAGTTTCTCCTTGGGACATGACATTTTCCCCTGGAGGCAGAGGGCTAATTCTGCCACTCCCTTCACGGCTTGATTGTCATGTTTTATTTTAAAGGATTTGGTAGTTGTCTGCTGCCGTAGAGCAGCAATTTTCTGTAACGGCTCCAAACTGTCAGTACAAAATTTCAGCCAGGCAGGCGATGAAGACAAGGACTGATAAAATCCCTCGATGGTTGTTCTCTTCATCTCTTCGTCTCTTCAGCTGCCCTGTTCCCAGGGGTGGCGACCAGCCGGCGGAAGGACCTGCTGCCTGCGGTCCCCCGGGCGAGGCAGCCCACCAGCCTCGGGTCTTCACACCCGCTCCAGGAGACCCCACATTGCCTTGCTCCACGAGATTTTTGCCTCTCGTCCTCTTTCGCCGTGTTTCCAATGCCGGTGCCGTTCCAGGCTGTTGCAAAAACCAACTGCTCTGCAGCTCTGGGTCTTCTTGGCCAGCTTTCTTGGACATCTCCATCCCACACCCTGTCATCCAAGTTGACTGTATCTTCTCTCTTGCCAGCACTTGCTGATTTCCCTCTACTCCTGCTGCGTTTGGGGTTGCGAGAGGTTTATCCGAAAGCCCTTGTCTCCCCTGTGCCGTGCTCCGTTGCTGCTGAAATCGGCCGTCCCCGAGCTGTGGCAGGGGCTTGGGCTCCGTGCAGATCAACGGCTGCACCTTTGGGAGCTTGTCTTCCCCGGAGCTGCTGGTGCGTGCTGTTTTGAGGCAGTTGGCAGGCATTGCTTACATATATATCTGTGTGTATTAAATAGAACAGCTCAGAATATCCGTCAGGCAGAGGTTCACTCAGCAGCACGAGTGTTTCCAGGCCTTTTCCCTTTCCTTCCTTCTGTCCTTCCTTCCATCCTTCCTTCCCCCTCTTCCTTGGCTCACCCAAGAAGAACAACAAGTTTTTTGTGTCAACGACTCGGTAGCTCAGAGTCAGATGCCGATCTTTAGATGGCTTCCACTCGCCGTGTGTTGATGATGATGATGATGATGATGATGATGATACTCTCCAGGCAGCAGATACGTGGAAGGCAGAAAACAGGAAGCCCAAAGCCTTACAAGCTCACAGTAAGTGTCAAGTGCAGCCCTTCAAAGAAGAACAAACGGCAGGAAACCACCGGTCTCCCCTGGGAGCGCGGCGTTCAGCGCCGTGGTGTGGAAGCGATGGGGCTGCTTTGTAGCTGTAGCAAGCTCGAGGCCCCCGACTTCACCTCCCGGTTGCAGGCTGGGACGCTCCATCTGTGCGGGCTGTTGGGAACAGCGGTAGCAGCCGAGGTCTGTGATGTTCCAGATGTTGGCCTCTGGAGCCCGCTGCAGGAAGTGGGAAGGTGTGGCATCTCCAGGGCCGCATCCCAAGCCGATCAGAAGGGAAGTGGTTGCGGGCAGAGGATCTCCCACTCACAGAGACTGGACCACAAAAGAGGAGGGGGGGAATTAAAAAAAAAAAGGGCATTTGTTAGGATCTAACTTATTTGGCTCTCCATGAGGCGTGTGACTCGAGTGCAGGAGAGGGGAGAATCGCTTCGCTGAGACAGGCTCCGCTCGCCAGCGAGCCTTTTTTCTTGATGAAACGATGCTGGGGCTGGTGTCAGGTCTAGGCCGGCTGTAGTACTGAAAAGCAATTTGCCTAGGCTGCAGAGGGAATTAGTCATGACTCCCTATGCCCACTCGCTTCTGATCCTCTGAAGAAGGGCATGGTGTCAGCTGCAGTTTAGCTCTTCAGGTAGAAGGAAACCCCTGTAGAAGATACCGGCTGGTGAACTGAAGTGATCTCCCGCCCCCCAGACATGCCTCTGCTTTGTTTCCACCTTAACCTGGGCAAATCCAATTCCAGACAGCATAATCTCTCCCCTCCTCTCCCCTGAAAAGAGCAGCTGTCACCGGGATGGCCGAGCGGCCGGGAGCCGGGTGGGAGGATCTAATGCGCAGAGAGGACCCGCTGTCAGCGGAGCCGCGGAGGACACAGTAACACAGCCCAATTAAACTAATGCCCAGTGATAGGAGTTAAACCTGTTAGAATTATATCTCTCTGCAGAATGTTTATTGTTCAAATCCGACGCAGCGATGAAGCCTCTTACAGCAGAGATGTTCTTCCCTCCCCCAGGACAGCTTCGGTCCGAGCAGAGGTTATGCTGGAACCAGAGCTGTGGTTGTCTTCCGAGCTCTCGTGCAGCTCCAGCTTGCTGAAGTTCATCTGCGTCACCCCGGGGTTGTACCCTGCTCTTCACCGGGGCTTGGGTTATCCGAGCCGGCAGGTAGCCGGGAAGAAGAGCCGGCCGTGCATCCCCACGGGGCACGGAGCCGGCTCGGCAGCCGGCTCTTGGGATGGGGCAACCCAGCGCACAGCCCCTTCACATCGCCCGGGTTTTACCCCTTCCTCCCTCCCTCGGCAGCGCTCTGGCCTGGGCTGACTCAGATGGCTCGCCTTCCTCCTCCTCGCTGGCTAACCTTGGGTGAGTCAGCTTGGCAGGGAGCGGAGACCTGAGCTGTGGGCCCGCACGCCTGCCAAGCCTCCCTTCCTTGACTCATCCCAGCAGCTCGGCCTTCCCCAGGGATGTCGGACGGAGGAGCTCCATGAGCAGGAGGATTCCACTGCAGCTGCCGACCATCAGCGCCTTTCCACTGGGCTCCACCAGCGACCTGGAAATCCCAAAATAACGGAGTAAATGTCGCAGAAATGGTGGGGTGAAATCAAGTGACGCCAGTTAAATAATTTTACTTATTTTCACTTTCTTCCTTCAATCTTCAGCGGGACGTAACTGGTCTCTGTGGTTCGCAGGTGCATCCTTTTTCCCTTTTAGCGTGCCGCCGAAGCAGCCTTTCTTGAGAGCTTTCTTGCTAGTTGGGGATTTGGAGAGCTTGCTGGGTGACGAAGCCCGTGAAGTCCCAGGTACACCCGCACTCCGCAGCGTTGCTTTGGCTCGGGGCTCCGCCGTCGGACACAGAGCAAATATTCACCCACGTTACTTGCCTTGAATCTGCTTTTGCTTGATGGGATGGTAAAAGCTCAGCAGAAGTTCCAGGTTATAGCAGAATTTATGGCCTCGTTATATGGGTTTCTTTTATTTTTTGGAGAAGAGGAGGCATACGCTTTCCTCTTTTTCCCAAGACCCACGAAGAGGCTGAGACTGCTGGAACGTGTAGAAATCAGCTAGTCGTCCTCCTCCAGGAAAAGAAATTAACCTCAGGGGACTAAGGAGGTTCATCACAGTCCCTTATTTCCATCCCTTTGTAGTACTGGCTTTGGTCTTGCTTCGTTGCCTTGTAACCGTGGGGTCGATTCTGATATTGCCCTTAAAGCAGGAGGGATGTTATCGCAGGTGGAAGGCCCGGTGTTTGCAAACAAAAATAACCGGGTAAAAAAGAAGAACGTCGTTTTATTTCAGTGCTTTTAAGAACTTGTCGTTCTTTATGTAGATTTAAATAAAAACCGGAGACGAGCAATCTTGCATTAACTAGCCCGTATGCCTCGAAGAAAAAGCGTTCAATACAGAAACACGTTTTGATTTTGAGTTTTCGGAAGGAGGCTGCAGAGAAGTGGGATTATTTTAATATTACGGAAACTTCCCTTCAGGATATTGTAATTTTCTTGCCTGTACTTCTTGTTCTCGTTACTCTTAACGTGATAATCCTATCCGTAGCCTTTTGCCGTAAGTGTTGGGCACGTGTGGCCACTGATGATAGCTGCTGGGAGCAGGAATTACTGTGTAGCCTGCAAAATGTGCTTGGCTTGCTCTCAGCTTGTCCTCCTTGCGTGCCGCTGCTCCGCCGGTCGCTGCCGCCCGCGAATCGGCGCGGTGGGAGCACGTGAGAGCGGGTCTTCTCCGTCTAGTGCACGGGGGGCCCTGCTCCTCGCTGCCTGCGTCGCGTGTCTGGGCTCCCGCGATGCGAGCAGCGAGGAGTGCGAGGGCTACATCAGCCTGCAGACGGTGATGACTGGTAGCCAGTTGCTACTGTGGGCGTGAAAAATAAGAGCAATCCTTGGGCAGCTGTCTCTGCATAGATGGCACTGGAGACGTGAGTCAGGCCGGGCAGCTGAAGAGCCGCCTTGTAGATTCACCTCAGCCGTCTGGAAAGCGCACGGGCAAACTGGGTTGGGTGTTTTGGGGAAGCTTGGAAGCCCTGGGAGATTCGGGGGGCGGGGGTCACGTCACTGGGTGAAGAAGTTTTGCCTTCCCTCGTATCCATCAGGCAACGACGCCTTTGGCTCGTCTCCGCTCGTTGCACAGTAATGGGGGAATCAAACAGCAAAAAGGAAGGGGCAGATGCTGTGGATCTCGGCGGGTCGTTTCATTTCGTGGCCAAAGCCTCTGGCTCTTGGAGGAACTGGTTACTGAGCAGCCCCAGGGAAGAGCCTCCTGAACTCAGAGAGGGCTGGAGGTCCGTGCCGGGGGAACGGTACCACCAGCCTTCACAGGACATATTTCTGAGTCGTGCCCGACCCTCTCTGGTTTGCAACCAAAACAATTCACACTTAAGGCATATAAATAGAGTGCAATGCTCCCTGGTTATTTTAGCAGCCGGAACAGCCATAGAAATCGAGGGTGATTTTTACTATGTGCTGGTTACCTGACCTCCAGGCACCAGCTGCCGCGGATTGCTGCAGAACTGCGAACCAGGCAGAAGTCGTGTGAGCTGCCCCCACACTGCTCCATGCCTGTTCTCCAGCGACCATTTTTAGCATTGGAGCTCGGTGGAGGTTTTTCGTCGGCGGGGAGAGCCAGCACGCGTCCCCCGGATGGTGGGAGCTGACGGGGCGGACAGCTGCCCGCCGGGGACGGGGCTGACGCTCGGCACGCTCGCTGCGCTGGCTGCCCTGGGGTCGGGCTGGTCGCCTCGCTGCGCGGTGCAGGTGTGTCTGAAAGTGCAGACCAGAAAGATATTTAGAAAGAGAGGTTTCAAGAAAGCTGGGATTACTGGGCTCCGTCTTAAAATACTGATCTTTTAATAGCAATTTTGATTGAAAAGCAAGCGTCCCTATTAAGCATTCTTGGTTTCACATAATGCCATTGCATCGAGCCTGGGTTTGAAATCCCGAGGACAGCATGAAGATTTGGAACAAGCCTTTGGATCCTTCTAGTCCTGGCTGCTTGCAACTCATGGCGTTTCCTTAATAGCATGGTAGCTTGACAACACAAATGAACCCAGTTTTGATCCCATGACAACAAAAGCGCATGTATTTACTCTTGGCTGGTCAATTGAAATCCACTTGCTTATTTGGTCGACGAGGTGTGGAATGAATGTTTAAGTGTGTGTTAAAACAGTCAGCATGGAAGGAAAATTCCTTAAAATATCTTGTATCGCTGGAGGTTTGCTGCCAGATAGCAAGTAGGAGGAAGCAGTCATTGATGTGGCATCGGGAGAAGGCTGTGCTTGGAGGGTTGGACTAGATGACCCACAGAGGTCCCTTCCAACCCCTACTATTCTGTGATTCTGTGCTTCAGCTCCGCGCTCTTCGCCAGCGCAGGTTGCCGCTCCCTTTGCGAGGTGTCGCAGTCCGCTTGGACCTCTCTCCAGATGGAGCATTTCATCAGAGGGAGCTGTTGCGGGAGTAAGGAGCGCATCGAGGGGGCAAAGAAGACGGAGACTGGAGGGCTCAGTAATGGCTGGAGGGGTCTGGGGGTGGAAAAACCATCCAGCTGAGGATGGGGAGGGAGAGAGCGGCTGGGTCAAACCCACCGCAGGGGACCTTTGCAGCGTGCCCTTGGAGGAGAAGCAGCTCCTCTTGGCTTCTGGGCTGATGGTGCCTCTGGAAGAGCAAGCGGGCTCGTCCCCTGCCAGCGCCGAGCCGAGCTGTGGGCGCCTGTGTCAGTGCGTGCTAAGCTGCGATCGCTCTGCTTTTAAGGCATTCCCATTTACTCTGTCAGCTTCCAATTCATGTGCTGGAGCGCATCCCTGGAATGAGCTGACGCAGTTGGTGGCAGTGTCTTTTGCTCTAAGAGAGTCTGGAGGAAAAAAAAAACCCCAAGACTTCATTTACTTTTGAAGCGTAGCTCCCATTATAGCTGCAGCTTATGCTTCCCTGGCTTCACCTCGGCATTTCCTGGGGACAGGTTTCCCTGCACAGGTCGTGGCCACTCCAGGCTCTGCTGCGGTGGCTGGGAGCTGATTCCCATCTCTTCTTTCCACAGGTGGAGAGAGACTTTGAAAGGGAGTATGGAAAGCTTCAGCAGTAAGTATCAACCACACTGGTAAAACAGGAACAGCAGCATACTTCTCTGTTGTGCCTTCTTATTGCGTCTTCCCAGGAAATTTTCGCCAGTTATGCTCTTCCCAGCAAATCACTCACTGCCCTGTAATTTCTAATCCTTCGGAGTTTCTCTGCTGGCTGGGTGTTCAAAGGTGTGCTAAGAAGTATTTGCAGTGGGGTGGAGGTTTGCAGATTATGGCGGCTCTAAAGTAAAGAGTGTAAAATTGCCAGAAAACTGCGGGGTCACCGAGCAGCTCAACGCCTCCGAGGACAAATATTGGCTTTACCATACTGACTGTGTCACAGAAGCTCACACTTATCATCTGGAAGCATTTGGCTTTGCCATTCGTGGTAAGTGTGAGGACTTAAGAAAATATGTGACTTTGAATAAGAGATCACCAACTTGAAAGGGTTGAAAACCCATCTGAAAACAACCAGAAAAGGTTGAGCAGCACTGAACTTCGCAGAGCCTTGCCTGGGTATTTTTAACTCACAACAGAAGCCAGCATATTCAGCCCGTAAATGATTTGTTGCACGTATGATGCACTTCGGCTTGTTTCTTTCCAAGATTCAGACTTTGCCTTGTTCTCCTATCTTTCAGATTGGAAGATCAGACCAAAAAACTTCAGAAGGATATGAAGAAAAGCACAGATGCAGACTTGGGTATGTGACTGTAGGATACATAGACTGTGAACTTGGCCACAAAGAGATGAAGTGACTTTCTCAAGATCACATGAGTAATCTGTGACAAGTCTGGAAAACAAATCTAGATCTCAGTCCCACTCAGCTTGCTTAGTTACAAGGCCATCTGCACGAGGGCTGGCGAGCAGTAGCTCAGCCGAGGGAACAGAAAGGATGTTACGGGCTTAGTCCCTGTCTCTTGAGCTGCGAATTGCTGCGTGGCCTTGGACAAGTCACTTTCTTTTCTTTGCCTCAGTTTCTGCAACCAAAAAACAGGAGTAATTACTCCCGTTCTCAGGCTAGACAGGCAGGAGCAGTCTCCAGCTGAGCCCGTTGTGCCGAGCAGTGCATATTCACCTACTGTGGCTGAGGGCATCTAATGCTGTCTGAAGCTGAGGGAGGGTGGGACGAGGCCTCGGGGGTCCGCAGAGCACCGCGCAGGCACCACTGGGCGTGCTTCACGCAGGAACTGCTGGCCCAGCAGCTCTCATTCAGGAATTACCCTGCTCGTTCCCTCGGTGGCTGCCGGCTGTGGCTTGGCCTCGTGGCAGTGGGTGACGTAGGGAGCAATAAAGTCATCTCTGCATGGCCAGCTGCAGCTGCCCGCGCCGGGGGGCATCTGCCCTTCAGGTGCCCCCTCCCCGGGCACGGCAGCCCCTGCCCGCTGCAGTCGCAGCTTCTCGAGGATGAAACCGCTGTGACCGCACCGCGCGGCGCCGGCTGTAGACGAAGGCGGGAGGGAGGAGAAGGCAGAGCGATCTGGGGGAGAGGAGAAGCGGCTTCGGTGGGCGCCGGTGACTGAACCGAGCAAGGGCAGCCTGCAGAAACACGCGGCAAGGAGCTGTTTTAAACACAGATGGTTTTATTTCAGCGTGTGGTTTGGAGTAGTCTCCTGTTTGTACCGGGCCCCCACAGCTCCGGAGCCAAGGCAGATGCACCAGTGCAAACAGGTGTGGGCTGGACTGGTCCAGCACTCCTCTCGTGGGATTTCGGGTCGCCGAGGGGCAGGGGAGCGGGAAGGAGCCCCACCGGGCGCTTCGCCAGCGGGAGGGCTTGGGGCTTGGGGCTTCCCACGATACGGGCGCTCACCTCTATGCGCGCGCTCGGTTATTGCCAGGCAGAAGCACGGATCCCAGCTCTTGCCCGCGCTCTCCCACCCTTCCCAGCACCGCGCTGGCACGTGCGTGTGCTTGCACAGGGGGAGCACGCCGGTACCAGCAACTGGTGCTGCCAGGCCTCCTTTCTGGGGTGAAAACTGCCCTTTCTGGGGACTTTGGTCGTTGTCAGCGATCCTTGGTAAGTTTTTCCTTGTTAAGGATTCCCCTCCCCTCCCTTGCAGTGGGCGTTGTTTATATGGAGCATTTCAAGTCCCAGAGGAGCTGTGGGAGGACTTTCTTTTTCCGTTCTGCTGCATGGCAGAGTCACAAATGAGCCTTGGCCAGATCCAGTAAGATCTGATTTCTCATTTAAAGGCATGAAATGAGGAGTGTAAGGGAAGGTTTTGAACGCGGTCTGATGAGGGATGGGTGAAGGAAAGGGAGGTAGATCCGATCAAGCACCGAGGACCGCTCTCCTCACCTGGCAGTGCCCATTCCCAAGAGGAGATCGCTCTGCTTGCTCAGCCAACGTCCAGCCCCCGTATCCGACCAGGATGGCAGCCTACCAGCACTGCTGCGTCCTCCTGAGCGTCTTATTTCTTCCACTTGTACCTCTGTGCCGAGGGGGTTGATTATTCACTGCCTGCAAACACTCCCTAGCAAACAGGACCTGGTGGCTCGAGTCTCCACCTTCTGCCAAAAAAGATTTGAGCTCAAAACAAGACCGATTCCTCCATCTGCACAAGAATGCTCCTGCGAGGCTCGGCCACTGCCCTGCCAGCTGTGGCAGCGTGCCTGGGAGCAGGGTATGGGTTGTTAGCAGCACTCGCTCTACTGTGCCTAAAGATCACTGACCCCCTTCCCCACCCTCTTCCCAACAAAATACCGTCTTAAGGAGCAGGAAGATGTTCTTTAATTGGAGACAAAAGCTCTCCTTTTGAAATGAGATGCTGGTGATCCACTGGATCACTGTGGCTCAGTCTTGCTCTCTGGAGCATCCCTAACTGTTCTCCACTACTTTTATTGCGATTCAGAAAAATCAGTGACTCTCTAAAGTCACTTCCTTTGCTTGGAGTCATGTCCTGCATGTTTTATTAGCGAAGTGCAGTACAGAACCTCCTGAAGCCCACTGTGAAGCTCTCTCCTCCTCTCCTCCTCTCCCACGTCAGCGATGTGCCTGTTGAGTCTGAAGTCGGGACTCAGCACCGAGCGCGTGGAGGTGGGACCGGGGCTGCTCTCCCGGGGTCCCAGCTCCCTGCACGCAGCGCACACAGCGTGTGCCGACGTCTGCAAAGCTGCCATCAGAACGGCAGAGCCCACCACAGCTGCTTTTTCAGAGCTGTACAGGTGAGGGGACGTGCCTTGCCCCAGGTCCCGTGGAGCGGGCCTGAGAAGCCCCGGGTTCCGGCCTCCCAGCGTGACCCGCTGCTCGCCGCAGCTCCCCTCGCCGCTTCCAGTCCTCGCCTTGGGAAGGGAAACTCATTTTTCTTCCAGCTGAAGGAGTTCTGCCGTTCTTAACTCTGTCCCGTTTTGGCACAAATCCTTCCTCAGATGTGGTCACACATATGGATTATATCCCATCTGTTTAAAGGTTTAAATGCCTAAACCCTTAATGTTTGGATAATAGACGGATACGGTAGCTTTGTTATTCCGTCGTTAGCGTCTCGTTCTGCATTGAGTTTCCCAGCTATTTAGCTTCTGAGCTCTCTGCATAATTGTGTGTAACCTTTAAATCAGAATGTTTAACCCCTTGGTTTATGATCTTAAGCCCCATTATTCAGATGACTTTAACTTTTAATATCGGAGTGAGTACAGTAGGAGTCTTTCCAAAGCTCATCTGTAGCACGGCTCAAGCATCTGGCTTTCTGATCTTCAACTGGAATAACTTCCAGCAACAGCGCTGACGAAAAAGAACATTTCTTTTTTAGCACTGTGGCTTTTTTTTTTTCCCTTCTTTATTCCCATCAATATTGATGCTTGCCTTTTTACTCATCTTTTTTTCCGTTCTGTACCGTAGCTGTTTTCTTGCTCTTTTGTAGTGGTCCTGTCGTAGGGATTTCATTTTCCCTTTGAAGACCGAGCGTGTAGATAGGACAAAAGATGTGTCTGATGGAAAACAAGCAGAAGGGCTCTGCGAGACAGGAGCTGAAGCCTGTCAGAGTGGGACCTGGTGTTGCTGGGTGTCGTGGTGGCAGGCTCAGGGTCTGAAGAGACCTCAGCCTTTGTGTTTTCCCCTGGCTTGTGGGGTTTGGTCTCTGTGGGCAGAAAATTTAGACTCATGGAGGGAAAGTGCTTAGCCAGCTTAGGTCTTTGCTGCTTGTGTGGTGCCTGTTTCGGGAGTAAAAGAGAACCCTCGTCCTCCAGTCCTGTCAGTCTGGTCCCTTTCCACCAGCACTAAATCCACTTCAAATACATATTTTTGTAAAGCCCTTTGGAAAACTTAATGGACTGTGATTTTTCTTCTTGTGGAAGAGCTGTAGTGGGACTGAGAGTGACACTTAATAGTCTGTCGAGAAAAGACATATGAAAAAACCCATCTATATTTTTTTAAGAGAACAGTGCTTTTGTTAGTCTGGTATTATTTCTGGCAACATCACAAGCTGCACATCGGAGTGGTTCAGACTGAACTTACATAAAAACAGTGCTCTGGGTGTTTACGTGAATGGATTGGTGGCTCTTCCTTGCTTCTCTCTCACCCAACATTGAATATCTTCCTGGAAAGTTGTGCTAAACCCTCCTCGGTGGCTGAAGTCCCCGATTTTTCCCCTCAGCCCCCCTTGGTGGGTGCAGGGCTTGTGGGGCTGTCCCCCCGGGCAGCCGCTGAGACGTGACCCTCTCTGCTTTCCTTTGCACGCTCCTGCTGCCCACAGCCATGTCCAAGTCAGCTGTCAAAATCTCGTCGGACCTGCTGTCTAACCCCCTGTGCGAGCAGGAGCCCGGCTTCCTGGAGATGGTCACGGCCTTCGACACGGCGATGAAGAGGATGGACTCCTTCAACCAGGAGAAGGTGAATATGGGTTTGGCTGAAGGAGGGGAGACCAGGGTGTGCCGAGGTGCTGTTGGTCTCTCCTCCTTCCCTGCTTGCCGTCGTCTCCAGGATGCTTCTCGCGCGAGTTTCTCTATAACCTTCCTCTTCTGCTGGCTCTGGTTGCGCTGGGGGTTTCAGCTCATCCCAGGCACACGGGAGAAAGTTGCTGTGTTTTGGTTAAAGGGCGTTGTGGTTGTGCTCAGAAGCCCACATCATCCGACAGTAGGCACTGGGCAAACACGTATCGTTGTGCAAACAGGCTTTTTCAACAAATATCTGAAGGGTGGGTGTCAGGAGGATGGGGCCAAGCTCTTTTCAGTGGTGCCCAGTGACAGGACAAGGGGCAATGGGCACAAACTGAGGCACAGGAAGTTCCGTCTGAACATGAGGAAGAACTT
>Ga0065711_1038917_pt1 | contig 18288 bp, 9 predicted proteins | sample Hoacrofraction12_FD_59098 | JGI IMG/M metagenome (GOLD analysis project Ga0065711, IMG submission 59098) | Hoatzin crop microbial communities from Cojedes, Venezuela - Epithelial fraction 12 v2 (version 2) | ecosystem: Host-associated > Birds > Digestive system > Esophagus > Crop | place... | reverse complement strand
TTTTTTTTCCCCCCCCCCCCCCCTCCCCTTGTTCTGTAGAAGCAAAGGAAGAACAGAGTCAACAAAGGTTCGTGAGTATTTACTTTGGTGTGACAACCCCAGTGTGCGTTGGCACTTTGGAAGCAGGAAGCAGAAATCCCTGCCCTGAGTAGTGTCCATGTGCTATGGGCGAGAGGCAAGGGGAAGACTTGGCAGGTCACTCAGCGTGGTCTTCAATGCTTGCTTTGCCAAGAGCTTTCGGTTTCAATAGAGATTCTTTTTTAATGTATTTTGGGAAAGGTGAGGGGCAGGGGGTGGCAACAGCAGCAGCATTTGCCAGGGCTGAAATTGGAAGTGTAGCAGGAAAGGATTATGTTAATAAAAGAAAAGCTGACAAAAGCAGAATGGGAATGACTTAAACAGTTGACGGATTTTTCAGTATATGGGTATGTATAAAACTATTGAATGTTGTTGAAGGTCTGTTGATTCTGAATGAGGTGAAGTTTGTCAGCTACAGGCCGGATTGCAGGGAGATGACAGTGGTTATTTGGCAAAAAAATAAAACAAAATACCTCACAACAACAATGACCTCATGGTATTGGTCTTCTAAAGAATGCCTATTGCTAATAAAGCCAGAGGTCTAAGTAGATATTGCTTTAAATGTTGTAAATATAGGTTTAACTTCTGTTTAACATTTGATGTAAAACAAAAACTTCCTTTTCTTGCAGGTAAGCGGAAAGGGATCAAAAAAGTTAATAACATGGGAGGAACACCCAAAATCTAGGTTGTTCAGAGCTGATTGAGTGATAATATATTAAGGCTGCTCCTGGGTACTGCCTCTTATTCTTTTTAACACTTTATTTGTTCAGTTTTCTTAACAGTAATCAGTATAAACTACATAGTATTCATGAAACACTACAAATCAGATTTTTTTCAGAAATACAGAAGTGCCACATCCACATCACAAATTTTACCCCTAAATTAATTAATTGCATTGTTATAGGTATGATTAATGGTCAGACTTGTGAATAGCTGCTGGCAAAACATAGAAAACTATTTACTCAAAGCATGCACATTCCCTGCCAAAAGTATGATAACCGTACTAACTTCCCTAGCATGGTGTCAATGTGTAGGATTAGCTTTGTATTTACTAAGGCAGTGGAGGATGTGGAGATCTGCTTCTGTAAATCTCACTAAGACTGTAAAGGAGTGAAATGGTGGTGCCCATTAACTTTTGCACCTGGCTTCGTTTAAACCTCTTTTAAATCCTTCTGGATGTGTAGATACATCTTTAAAGTGGTCATCGTTTTAAAATCTAGATTTGTCTGACAAATGTAGGTTTCAGAAGTTCCGTCTGTAAAAGGTTTTCTTATGTTGATTATTGCTGCGGAACATGGAGCCGCTTTCTTCAGCTGTGCTCTGAAATTATTTCATCAGTTTTGAGAGGTGTTCATTCTGTAAAGTTGTAAGCAGTTGTGTTTGTTTAGGGAAGAAAAAGAAAACATACATCAATATAGTAAAATAAATATAATAACATACATAAATAACATACACAATGTTACTGTTTGCAAGCTCCAGCCGTGCTTTGGAGCCCTTGTGTATTACAGAACAAAATAAAACTCTCCACATCAAAGAGTTTCATGTGATTGTCCAATGCGAAACAAGGCTCTGCAATGTGAAGACAAAGTAGCAAGGAGGCGGCACATGCCTTCCCTCGCTCCTTCAGAATGGTGATAAAGCGTTGAGACAATTAGCAGCCCTTTTATCTCAGAGATTGTGTGCTAGGTTGTACAGGGCTGTGAGCTGTACTACAGGTATCAGCCTGGCTTGATGAGAGTGGCAACTCCTTTGCGAAGGAGCACAGCTGCTGAGCGCCTTTGATGGAGACGAATGTGATTAAACTTGATAGATCTAATCCAGTGTCTACTAGTGCACTGAAGAAAGATTAAAGAAGAGTTGACAATATTAGAAAAACTAATCCAAGGTAATTTATCTTCAGCTGCAGTCCAAACTAGTAGTTTTGCCTTGTTCCCCAGGGATTTCTGTGTGCATTTCTTGTCAGAGGCTTGTTTTACTAGACGTTCACCTATTTAGAAAGCTGTTCATGTTTTTTTCTGTTTAGAACGGGTAGGAGCTGAACTTCTAATTTATTTTGGCCTGGAACCAATGCTGAAGTAGAGGAGCATAAAGTGAAAAATCTTCTCTATCTCCATTGGAATACCTTGTTTCAACAGCAGTCATTAACTAGGGGAGATATGCATTTTGTAATGCATACCTAAATGCACTAGGATTGCAGTTTTGTTTGTCCTGTGTGGGAGCTGATGGAATAAAAATCTCATGTTCTGTCCTCTGCCATGTGTACTCTTAGCATCACCTAAGCACTTTCTTGTTCTGAAGGTGTTAAATTTCATCACTTTGGAGTCACTATCGATAGAAAAAAAATGTTCTATCTAATGAAACTCCTACTGAGACCTCAGGTCTGAATTTTCATATTGAAAGATTTAAGTAACAAAGGCGAAGAAACCCACTGCATTCTGCTCTACCGTAGAAGAGCAGAACCACACAAAAATGAGAAAGCTTACTATAAGGAGTCTAAAAGGCACAGCGAAGAGAGTTGTACAAGTAGGGTGGGGGAGACAGTGCTAGAAGCGCGGAGCCAGTGCCTGCAATCTGTCAGAAGGGTTTGACAAAGGGTGAAAGGAAGTTGGTGTGGTGATTGCTGGGGATCAGAAAGCGTCATTCAGAAAGCTGAAGTTACGTCCAAGTGACAGAATTCAAAAGGACCTTTAGCCTTGGCAAAGTAGAAGTAAAAGCACAAGTGGGCAAGCCAAAAAGTGACTTTGAGGAGCAGGTAGGAGTGTCTGAGTAGGCATGGACTCTTCAACTTGGGAGAGAGACCGTGGAGGTGAGATATGATAGAAGTCTGCAGAATCCTGAGCAGTGCAGAGAAGATTGATAGCCATTGCTTTTTTCCACCATTTCTTCCAAAATTAAAATGAGGCGGTGTTCAAGGTAACTGAAGTCTAAAAACCAAAGTGATTCCTTGTGTAAGAGACACTTGAGGACTCTATTTGGGTTAAAGTTTACGTGCATTGAAGGAATGACTATGTAAGTTTGTAGAAGAGGACCTTGTGAATATTGCTAAATACATAGAAACTGCAGGAAATTGCCTGAGCTGAAAATAGTGGGAGGCCATGGGATGGTGAAGGAGGAGTAGCTTTCGTGCTGATATACTTTAGCACTGAGATTGATGACTGAACTTGCAGGTGAAAGTGGGGACTGGTGGAAAAGTGAGTTTAGCCCATTTTTTTGTAAGCGTCAGTTATTCTGGCAATAACATACTTGGAATAAACGCCCTTGAGTTGATTATTCAAACAAAAAAGCATTGAAGCAAAAATATTCAAAAAATGCGATGTCTAATGGTTTTGTTTTCATGCTGTCTTCCTAGGAATCTTGTGATCATATTCTTTTGGATATTCCCATCACTAGAGAGCAGATGAATCGCTATCGAGCTGCAGCTGAAACTGCTCAAAGTGAACTTGCAGCACTTTCAGTGAAGTATGATTGCGCCCAGTCAGAGGTACATTTAAAATACTTCCAAATCCTTCTCCAAACCTGAGGATTCTCTGCAGTCGTATTCTGCAGAGAATAGAAAGCTTGCTGAAATCCCCAAACTACCTGCTTTTGATACAGGACTTTTGTTTCTTGTAACATTCTTCTTTTTAGAATTTCTGTGTGATTTTTTACTCTGCTTGCTTCTGTGTTCGAGAACTTATTAGGAGTTTACATCTGAAAGATTTAAAGATGTCTAGCATTTTATCATCATCATCTAAATGCAATTTTTTTTAATTGAACCTGAAATTTAGTATTTTGAAATTATGGTTGTGTAAAAGTTCTGATAGATGTCCTCCTGTCGTTGCTGGTGAGTGAAGATAGAACTGCCCATCTTCACCCATTTCTCCACTTTACTCAAGTTACAGCTCCCTAAATTTGCTTTGATTTCATCACCAGTGAGGTTGTGTTTGAGCTAATGATGTTGATTGTAACTAGAGAGGCTGAAGAGCACACACACATCCTTTACTGCTGTCCCTGCTGTGCAGGTGATACTTCTCAGGAGAGAGGAATTATTAGAGGATAATTTTTAGAGTTTCTGTACCTTCACAAGTAATTTTTTTATTTTTAACATATGACTGAAGAAGTTTGATTTGATCCAATTGAGAGATGCAGGTAGTGGTCAGTTTTAAAATGGAGTTGAATTTGCCTTTAGGAGACATGAAATGCTTACATTTATTTACATACATAGATTTAGGTGTATATATTCATGAATATACATAGATACATAAAGTTCAATAGAAACTGGTAAACATTCATCCAACTAGTTGTTTTAACGTCTGTACATTTTACAAATGTGTATTTCTATTGCACATTGTAAAGTGCTTTGTGATATACTTGTATAGTGCTTAAACATGAAAAAAGGCGCTGTCAATGAAATAAAAGTTCTGTAATTGTGGATAGCTGAATATGGGAAACAGCAAGAACATGTTATATTACAGGAGAATGGGTTTTTAGTACAGTATCCAGTCAGAACTACAGGGATAAGTGTCCATCCGCTGAACTCGAATTTGACCAGTTGATCCTGAAATTACTGCAGAGATCCCTGACGTTTAATGGCTATCCAAGATCAGTACATTAAATTTCAACTTTAACAAGCTGTACGGAATCTCGTAGAAAGAATTTATTACTGGAATTGTTGAATGGCTTTATTGCCAGCATGACTGACTGATTTATAGATTCTTTCAGCACTGTGCTTGCAAAAGCAGAAGAATAGTCAAGAAAGCAGCTGTTCATGCTCTTGTTAATAAAGACGTTCATGACCCAGCTGAGGTCAGAGCCCTGTTCTGCTGAGTACTCTGTAAAACTCATGATATGGGATTATTCTTGCTTTTTCTGCTATTGGAACTGACCACAAAGACAATGGACAGAGAAAAAAATATCACATTTTGCAGATGGGGAGTTGAACCACAGAGAAATTTTAAGGTTGTGGATGCTTTAAGCTACCATAGCTTGGTCCAGCTGCCAAGCAAAGCAATCCTATTGTTCCTTCAGCTGCTCATTTCCTTACCCACACTGTCACATCCCTGGTGCTGGCACAGATGTATGTGTGGTTTTACGGTGCACTCTGTTGTTGGGGAACTGATGCAACTGAAAAACAAACCCGCTCCTTCTGGGTTGTTTTTTAGCCGGATCAGTTTCCCCTTCTTATTTCACCTCATAGCCGTAGAAGAGCTTCTGCTAGCACAAAGAAGAAGCTAGAGTCTGGAGATGAAGCCCGTGAGCCTGGAAGAAGGCAGAGCTGCTTTTCTCAGAATCCATGCTGCTTTATGTGAGCTCCAAAGTGTCTGATAAACCAGCTGAAGCATTAGCTCATCAGAGACAATGTTGCTGCTGCAAGAGGGATCCTCCAACTTCACTCCTCAGCGTTAGCCTTTTGTCTGTAACATGGCTAGCTCTCCTTCCTCTTCCTCTGTAGAAAGTGAATTCTTTTCTGCCAGCTGTGTTAGTGAGCTTGTTTGTGGAGGAGTCAGACGAATACGAGAGCTGGTGCAAGGGAGAGGACAGGCATGTGTGACTGGGAGCAGGAGAAGCAGGACCACTCTTCTGCGACGCAATCACCATTCAGTTGGCTCACTGGCCTCCTGGAATTTCTCTGAGTATCTTGGGCTTGGTCACACTGGAAGCCTCTGATAGAGCTGTGGATTTCTTGACATCCTGAATTGCAGCTTAATATCTTAAACATTTATTGCCTTAAAATGTTTGCCACAAGGTAAAAGCCCTAGCGCGCATCATAAAGAGCAATTAATGTGGCTTAATTATTTGCCTGTTAAATTTGTGTAATAGGAGGTAAATGCTTCATATTACATCTTGCTGCTTACAGTTGGAATTGTCAGGAAGCTGAAACAAGCCTTAATGCTTCTTGTGACAAAAAATCCACTTTAAATTACTTGTTCCTTTTAACAAAATAAAACACAAAAATTTTATGTGCCTGGTGTGTCTGCCTCAAACGCAGTCTTTTGGAGCAGCTTGTAGCAGAAATAGTTCAATGGAAAGTGATATTTTTAACTAAAAGAGAGAGGGGAAAGTGAAGAAAAACAACTGAACTCCATGAACAGTTGGGAAGCTCTAGCATCATCTCTGGAACAGGTTCTTGACATCTGGCAGGGATGTGCCTCCTCCCACCCTTGCTTAAATGGCTCTCTTGCTGTTTCTGTGTAAATCCAGCTACATTTGGTTGGATTATCAGATGAAAAAATAGCTATGTGTGTAAGCTGAGAAGAGGTTGCCTACAGCACAACTCTCCAAAAATGTCTTTGCCTCTGAAAACGCTGCAAATCATCAAAAGGCTCCACCCTTGTAAAACAGGATACTTTGCTGTTACAACTCCCCACAGCTAAAGATTGTCCGTGGAATTGGACACCAGAATTGGGAGCAGGGAGGAGGCACTCGAAAAAGACAGAATAGTGGTGTTACTGACTGTGTTGCAATGCAGATGGATAAGGGAGGTGAGTTAAGGCTGCGCAGCAGAACTTAAAGTGGGCTTCTCCTAAATTCTGAATTTGTAAATGAATTTATCTTCCTGTAAGACAATGTCTTGAAAAGTTGTATTGTATTACACAACAGCAACTTTTGGTTTTACAAACCCCTTTCTTCCATTGCTCTTTCCTGGTTATATGAAAATAAAGTTGTGTCCCTCCACTCAGTCTCGTGGTGATAGAAGACTGAATCTTTTGTTCCAAAATGTGTTTCTTGTCACATTACTACATTTGTAGTGCAGTCAGCAGAATTTCAGCCTTAGCAAAATGATTCTTCTTTTTTTTATGAGTTTTCTCCTTTTCTGTCTATAGCTTCTTGAACTCAGGTCCACAATGGTCTCTAAAGAAGCCTCTTTTCAAGAGCTGAAGGCTGAAGCTGAAAGCTACAAGGAAAATAATGCTAGACAGATGTCTCGCCTCCAGTCTTTGCAAACCCGAATTCAGGAGATGGAGGAGGAGGCATGTGTGCTCACCACTTCTAAAAACCAGGCTGAGCTGACAGCTCAGGCAGCATTCAAGGAAAACTGGGAGCTGAAGGAGGAGCTTCATGAGCAAAATGACAAACTTAAGTAAGATTCACGTGAGATGAGAAGCAATTTTTGTCTGGAATGCCAGAATGGTGCAGTTGTCAATGCAGAAAATCACGTTGGTGCGCAGACTTTATTGCAGATCTGAATTCTGTTACAATGCCTTGCACAGCTGTTGTACCCGAGTGTGTGGAAGGTGTTGAAATTTGAATTTTAGTTTGAGTTGTTAGCCCATAAACAGGGTTTTGATAGTTTTGTCCTTCGGAGGAGAACTAAGTGATATGAGTCAGGTTGGTGTAACCTCATTGTTTACAAAGAATGAGCATGGAGGGCTGCTTGTCTGAAGGCACTAGAAATGAAAGGCATGGTTTCCTCATTCAGGTGTTTCTGTGTATGGCAATGAGGCAAGCTTTGTGTGTTTCATGGCACACATGTGATGAGCAGGACCTGCAACTACAGTCTAGTGCCCTGATCGGTCCTTGTCACGTGGCATCTTTTGCAGACATTTACCTGGCAGCTGACATGCTGCGCGGGCCGTGCGCTGGCGGGTGGCTGTGCTGCTGCACCACTCCGGGCTCTTTTCCCCTCTTCTGTGTCACAGCTGAAACCAGAACAGTGCCAAGCGAATTTCTTCTTTAGTGTAAAGCTGTCCATTAGGAGCAGTGTAATAAAGCAAATACGCTATAATTCCTAGTTAGTAGCATCCTGAAGGGAGCATGTTAATGTTTGTTCAGCTTTCAGTAATGTTAGCTTGGTCTGAATTTTCTTGTGCTTTCTTTTGGATACTGCTGCATGTGGTTTGTTTTTGTTTTTAAACAGGCATATTGATTGCATAAGACTTTTATTAAAAGATAGTATCCTTACACTATGCCAAGAACAGTATAGTTATCAGAACACTGATCTGTCATTTCTGCATAACTGCTGCTATTTCAGGTCTATGGGATGGACACTGATAGCAGTGTTGGTCACAGATCAAATTGACTGGTGTGAAAATATTCTGAACTCTAAAATTCCAAAATCAGTGTCAGTCATATTATATTAATAGACACCTTGTAGACTTTTACAATGTTGTTGTTTTCATCACCGTTACAAGGCTCATATTCATATCTCTCTCAATATTATCTAGTTAAGAGAAAGATGAGCGTTTACCAGATGTCTGTGTTTCCCAAATGAGTATTTCACACAGCTCTTCCAGGCTTTGTGTGTTAGAAGCAGGTAATTAAATTATTTTAAAATCTAGGGAAAGTGCACTTGTCTCTTACCAGCTGATCTGCCAAAAGCTCTGCATGGGGAGTGCTGATGTTGATCACCAAAGATTTTAGATGTGATCCCAATGTAAGTGAGGAGATAGTTAAGCCGGGAAGTGTGTTATGCAGCCTAGCAACGTGGAAAACATCAGTGTCTGAGATAATGGTTGTTAAGATTCTTTAAAATGCTACTTCAGGGTGGGGATGTGAGGTGGGGGTTGGAGAAGAAAAAAATGAAGAACAGCCTCCTGTCATTGGGAGGTGACTGACTGACTCACTGGGAGAAAACTGCCAAAATAGTGTGTATCATACTAGCCTATAGTTACAGTGACATGATCAATTTTATGTGGCATAAATCTGTGCTGTCACTCCCAGTGCAGTCCTGGCTGCTCTGTTTTGCCCATTGAATTTTTGTCAGCACTTCCATTTGTGTTGCTGCATGGTGGGCAGGACCAGGGAACTGCCACAAGAGAGAAGTTAGCAAAATAAAAAGCCCAATGTTCAGCTCTACCAATCCGAGATTTGCTTCGCAGTGCACCTGGAGTGTGCCACTAGAGTGCTGGCAAAGGGGAAGGGACAAAGGGAGGGAGAGTCTGCTCCTCTGGAGGGAACAAACACGTTAGATTGGTCATCAATCTGTAGTGTGTTTTCAAAGGTTTTTCTCGTCCTCAGCTGATGGTTACACGTGCCACAATACTAGTCAATGTATTGACTTGATGAACTTCAGTCGCTTAGTCTGGCCACCTTAGTAGCCCGTGGCACATGACTAGTCCTAGTTAGGTGTTCAGGAAAGATTTTCGCTGAAAACAACTAATGAAAGGGAAAAGCAAGCCAGTAGACATGAAATGCACATTCACATTCTATACCTAGGGATATAGTAAAAAATGTTTAATGAATTCTGTGATTGGTTTTCAAGATGTGCATCTCTCCTCTTGAAAATGGTGCTTTTCTACTCAACAGGTCTATTGCCAATTGCCAAGGTATTTTTAGAGCCTGAACTGTGAAAAGCTTTTTTTTTTCTTCCATCCCCTTCTCTTATCTCATTAGTTTTGAAGAGCTAGCAAAACTGTGAAAGAGCTGTATTCTACTTTTTTGTACCTGAATGCCTATTTTCTAGGTGCTCACACCTTTATGGCCTACTGGAGGTAATTAGGTTATTTGCAGAGTTGTCAAGTATGTGCTTTGTACTTCAGATTGTGTATTTTTAGAAGCAGGCATGGTTCTGTGTGTGATGTGCCTTGATTTTTTCAGAGCCACAGAGCAGTTTGTGGGGTTGGTGGTCAACCTCATACAATATTGAACATACAGACATGCATGTATGCCATGTCTGGAGCCTCATACCATTTCACTTCTGACATACCCCTCCTCAGGAGAGCAATTTAGCGACCACCTCACAGCTTAGTTTTGCTGGGGCTATAGAAGAGCGGGAGGTGCCTAGAGGTGAGGAAGCTGTGAGGCGCTTGTTTTCTGAGAGCCAGCACCTGCTGCAGAAAGCAGAACTCTGTTGGCTCCCAGTGCGTGCTGTGCTGTAGAACGTGGAACTATCCTCATTCTGTCCAGAGCAGTAATTAATGTTTTCAATTCCTCTCTGTTATTCTTCCACTCTCTTCCACTTTGCAGCATTGACAGCAACTGTGCTGGTCTCCCTCCCTCCCTCTTACATTTTTTCATGGATCATCTCTTTTGCTTAGTGATTTATAACCATTTAATGTACTGTGTTTACACTCACTGTGTGTTTCCTATAGGAGTCTCATGCTGCGTTATGATTATGGAGTGATGCTCTGTTGCCTGTTTGATTGCTATCCTAGAGAGGAAAAAATCAGAAGTGGAGAAGAATGAGTCCAGAAACAACAGCATGCCAACCTTGAAAACAGAGTAGTTCTATGCTCTGATAAACAAATCAGTTTCAATAAAATATTTTCTCTAGACAGCTGTTTGGTGATATCTCACATCTTGTTTTATTCTAGTGTTCAAATCTTTGTGAAGTACTTGCTTTAGAAAGTACTTGTTTCTCAACTGAGAGATCAATAGTTTTGTCTCTTGCACTCTACTGTGGAGTACCTGTCTTGTGTTATCTGGGAGGTAGTGGAGTTGATATCTGGATTACACTAAGGGTCATTCTGAGCTTTGTTTGTCTGATTATTTTTGTTAATCTCTTTTTGTAGTTTTCCAGAAGTAATGCTCAGCATTGCAGCATCATGAGTAAGATTTGAGCGTATACATTTTATACCTATGCAGACTGCAGCAACGCTTGTATTCTGGGCTCATCTTTGTCCCTGGCAACGAGACAGATGCAACCACATTTATGCCAATGAGTTAAACTGACCGCTCTGTTATTTGTTGGTTGTTCTCACAGAGCATTTACAAACTGAAGCCTGCTGTAAGGCTGATAACAGATGTTTCACGTGGGATATGTATCTGCATGATAGGCACCTTTTGAGAGTGATGAAAATGATGACAAAAAGCTACCTTTTCTTCATCCTTTTGTGGTAGTTCCTTGATATTTTCTATTTTAATCAATTCATTTCATGGGTAGTGTTACACCTCAGAAGACTGAATGTGCAGCAAAGTAGCATCTGTCACCTCTGTTTGCTTCTGCTGGTGAACTTTCCTTAGCAGGTACTCTGGGTGTCCCACGCTTCCATTAGTCCAGAGGGGCTTCTCTTTCCCTGGAATTTGTTGATAAGCACTGTCAAATTAATTAGAGAGGACATGTGAAGTGCTTTTAGTGTATTTTTACTATAATTTTGTCACTCTCTACCCCCTTTTTCTAAGCTTTTGCTTGCAGCCTCTGTTTCTAGTATATTAGGGGCACTGTTTATTGAGGTCACCTGGTTCTTGCATTTTATTGAAATCTTGTGCTGAGAATGATGTTGGGATCATAGAAGGTTCTTTGAATTGCTGGTCAAAGGCAAAGATGAAGAAATGTTTACACATAAGGCAACAACAAAAGTTACATTTATTAAATAACAGATACAGAAAATTATATACAACTTTAAAAACTCATTTTGTGGTATGCAGAAGCTAGCAATAATCTTCGGATGATGTCTTTTGCCTAGAATTCTGTTTCAGAGAGCATTTATCCTAACATGTATTTGTTTTCTGTCTGATTAGTAAATATTTGAATGAGTGTGAAGAAAGCATGACTCAAGCTTCTAAAATCAGCAGAAAGTATGAAGACCTCCTTACACAGCTTTCTGGATTCTTGGACACAGACATCAGAGAAAAAGAGAAACCACAGGAACATCTAATGTCAAAGGTGATTATGTGTAGGAAAGAGTTTCTGTGTAGCATTTTAATAGAAGAATATTTGGTTGTCAAAGAAATAAAGCAAGTGATGAAGACAGCAATCTTTGTATTAAATAATGATTTGCAGAAAGTGCTATTGTTTAAGGTGTTTGTGGGTTTTTTTTTGTACTGGGCTGATTTTCGAAGGTCCTGAACACAAGTAGACCTCAGTGAACTCAGTCTGCTCTTACCTGCATAAGTATTTTATCAGCCTGTAGATCCTGAGTACAGCCTTGATTAAATGCTTGGTTGAAAGCTTTCCTGAAAACATTAACACTGGGTGTCACTAGGTGACATGTAAACTGTACCACTAGATCTTAACACTTATCTCGAGCTGACATATGATTAAATAGAAACATCTGAAAAGGCATACCCTAAAACAACCTTAACTATGCCCTGTAACAAAATACTGTAAATAAATGTGTGAGGGTTTTGAGAATCATAAAACTTATTATTTCTCTTCAGAATACTTCTGCGGTTCCAAAAACTAAGCTTCCATTTACGAAAGGAAAATTGTTTGTATACTCTTTTAACCATTATTGATGCTGCTGTACGGAAATTTGTCCTAATTTTATGCATTTTTCTCATGTTCTGTCTAGTCTTTGCTATCCCTATTTTTTTCTCTTGGGGAGCATGCTAGGCATTTTGAGAAATTCTGTTTCATTAGATTAATATTATAAGAGTTCTGTGTATAAAGAATAGTTAATAAATTAAGATTATCTAGGTATATATCACAGTGATTTCTTGAAGTACTTACCCTCATAATATTGCAAGCACATTGAAACTGTAATAGATACTCTAACAAAACTCGGCTAGTTGTCATTAGACGCAAAGATGTTTGTATTCAGTAACTGTTATGTGCTTGAAGTTAGGGAAATAACTGCAGTTTAAAAAAAAGTGTATGTTGATGTCTTTTTTAGCAATGTAGTAATAAATCTAGTTAGGTAATCTAATTTGTGCTAAAAACTGTGTGCATTAGGAAAACTTAGCAACTCATTTTTCTGTTTGGGGTCGTGGCACATCTGTTTACCTTCTTTTCCACATTATGGTTTTATTGAAGACAGAATTGATCTGGTTTAGTGTTAACAAATGTCTTGCTGCTAGAAGTCAGGGTAGGTTTTTTACCTTATACACTCTGAAGCACCCACATTTGTCTATTACACGTCTTGGAAATAGCATAATGTACCAAAACAGCCCTAGAATCCTCCTGGAAACGACTCCTTTTTCCAAGGTGTCGGCCCACCAGGCATTTAGCCCTGCCCTGGAATATGCTTATGAAATAGCTGTTACTAACTCAAAGCTCCCCAAGCCTGAAAGCTTTAAATCATAAAGTGCAGCTTTCATTTTCTCATTCCAAATGAGAGGCATAAATCTTAACAAGCCAGACAGAAATGGTCTGCTTTTCACATGAAGTTCACTACGAGATCTGTTTTGATTTCCTGACCTGCTTCATGTCAAGCAGAGATATTCAGCGACAGTAGCTCTTCACCTGTTTAACACATCATAGAGATTGTGTGGAAGTAAATCTGAGCCACACTACAGTAAGGTGTGGGTTTCTGGTGGGAATATGGTTCTCAAGTGTCTTTCTACTCTTTTTAGAAAGGAACGGTAGAGTGCAATTATAAATCTGACCTAGGGGTCAATGGACACAGCATGTCTTTATTGTGATGATTAGAAGCAGGTGTACTGGGATGAATATATGTCATTGTTAAGTGCTTTAAAAAAGCTACTAATATTTGAATTATTTCTCTAGGTCTTTGAAATGTGTAAAGAAAATCTGACACTAAAAGACCAGGTTGCTGCTCTTCAAGAAGCTATCAATGTCCATGAGATAGAGTCCAAAGCTAGTAGAGAAACTATCATGAGGCTTGTTTCAGAAGTGACCACAGAGCAGAAAAAGGCAGCAGGATACTGTCAAGACATGGAAAAACTTAGTAAGGTACATAATTGCATAATGTGTATGTTTGTCTAGTTTTTAAACGTTTTCTCAAAATTTCAAATTAATTTTCAGTAGGACTTTTATGAGGAAAAAATGCTTCTGAAAGACTTCCAGTGATTGGGGTCTTTCCTAAAGAGGATGTTTATCTAAGGTTATTCTCAACTTTTTGAAAGCTTCAGAATATATGAAGATTAAACAATAGCATTGTGTAAAATATATCTGATTTAGATTTGATGTCTTCCGGTGATGCTTGCCAATTTATATTTTTGCTTCCTTCGTATTGTTGTAGCCTTTGCTATGCTTGCACAAGCATGTAAACAAACAGATGTTTATAGAGCTAATGAGTATAACTGAGGCACAAGCATGGAACAATGAAAAAATGCTCTTTTAAATAATATTTATGGGATATTGGAAGTTTTCTGAGGATTCTTCTACTCAGCTTCTTTAAAAATTCTAATGAGAAATTGAAAGGAATTGATAGGACAATACTTTATTCTTTCTCTTAAGGAACTGAAAGTAAAGTGTCTTGGCTTCTAGACACCCTAGATTATCTTGTTTCACTGCATTATAAACTTATGTTTCATAACTGTAAATACTCAGCTGGCTCATATCCAGGATGTTGTAGATGGTAGGGTGGCTCTTGCAGGAAAGCACTGTTTTGCTTTGGGGAACCCACAGAGGAAAGATGTGCGGCAGGAATGATGCTGAAATGAGAAGTGTCAGTTAAGTTGTAAGTAAGTCAAGTATTTGCCAAATTCACCTAGGCATGATTTGGAAAGGAAAAGAACATGATTTAAAGATTTAATTGCTCCAGGAGAACTCACCATTAAGAGTGTTTGTACATTGCAAAGGATGGATGAACAAAGTGAGGTTCTGTAGCAGCTTTCCTTATTAGTTTGTACTTTGAGTGATAACTGTGGAAAGGGAGCAGTTTACTAAAACCATAATGAAGATTTCCTGCAGGTGCTAGACCAGTGTGGTTAAAGCTGATGGCCAGAACTTAAAAAAATAAGAGTAGAAACTTAGACTGCCAAGTATGTAGCTGAGTTGTGTGTGTTTGAGTTTGTAGAAATTTTTAACCTAAAGGCAACCTTGTGCAAGTAAGTTTTCAAACGTAACGTTACATTTTCCCCATCTCCCTGGCATTACTTTTTTCCTGAACAGAAGACCATCATTATACACTTCAAAGGATATAGTGTTCTTATTTGGTTGTAGACAAAATACTTAAGAGATGAGAAATAGCTGACAGTGTGCTCTGGAGAAGAAAGAATTTGTTGTGGGGAAGATAAACGTTAAGTACCACAAGGGTCATAAATTTTACTTACTGCTGAAGATACTACTTACCAAGCTGTATAAAATTTTCTAAGACTTTAAAGGGACTGAAAGAGAACCTGCACCAAAAACTGGAACAGGTCCTTTTTGAGATCATTTTGTTCTTGTACATCGCTTCAAACGCAGGTGTGTGAGTAAGAGCAGAGTGTAGTTTGCTCACGAAGTAAGCCAGAATGAGGAGATTTTTTAAACCAAGATGAGAACTTCATTTGTGACTTGTTTTGCAAGTTTTCTCTGACTGCAAAAACATTTCCAGAGTTTAGCTAGTTGTATGAAAAATATTTTCCTATCATTATAGTGTGCATGCCAAATAAATAATTTATTTAACCAATTCTACAGAAATGTCTTGCTAAATTATTAGCATTGCCTTTCAAATGAAGTGTGTTGTGCCATCAGGTCTTATCTGGAGGCTGCAGATTCCTCCAGTGCTTTTTCAGTTTAGCCACTTAAATATGCAGATACTGAGTATATCCGTTGAGAACGTTTTTTTCTTCACAAGAGCTTAATAAGAAATTCAGTAGTGAAAAAATAACTAAAAAACCAAAAATGCTTTAAATCCACATATCTGAAGAGTGATGTATGGCATCCTCTGTTCCCCTGATGAGCGTCATACTAGGTTACAGGACAAGCATCAGTGGTATAAAGTCAGTTTGACTTTGTGATATACTTTGCACAGTTTAAGCACACGACCAGAGCTGCACATGTTCCCCCGTGAAGGTAAAAAGGAGACATCCATACTGTTACTGGGCCAGAAATCACACAAACATGCTGGTGTGTTTCAGGACTGTTTTCTGAGCAGTAATTAATGGAATTGCCTGTAGCAGAGTTTACCCAGCACAGATTGAGTACAAGTGACTCTTGCCTGTGCTTTCCTGAAGCTCCCGGGGCCAGACATATTGGCTGTCTTCAGTATTACAGATTGAGATAGTGGTGTGTTTCCCCCAGTTTTCTCTCAAAATTCTTTCTAAGTGTATAGAGGCCATCACGCTGTTCTGTCAGTCTTCTCCAGCAAGCCTCAGCCACCGCACTGTTCCCTGCCACCTCTCTGAATCATTGCTGGTTTTTCTCATCAGGTAGTGCTTCACTCCTGCTCCTTGGGGTTTCTGTGTACTTCCTGCCTTGACCTTGGCCATGTCTTTCTGTATATCCCAGGAGGAAGCAGCTATCTAATGATCAATTAAACAAATAGTAGATTCCAAAATTATTGATGAAGAAAATGAAAGCCAGCTGGTTACATTTTAAAGTTAATGTGTGAAAGTAATTCAGAATGTTCTTTAGTATATTTGATAAGTTTTTGTTGCAGTTAGTTAGCTGGTTTTTATTTGAGGAGCGTTAGCAAGTGAAGAGTAATTTTATCTGTTCCCCTCTCAGCTTCACAGCATCACAATAGCAAACAGCAAACCATAGAAACTAATACAGTCTTGAAACTAATATAAGTAACAAAAGCAAGCCACCAAGATGTTATTGTTGTAATATATTACTTCTTGCATTTCTGACCTAATACTGCAAAAGCTTGCTTCTGGAACTCTGTAAATACTGTGCATACCTTTATTCTGGCAATGCTGGATATCGAATTTGCATTTGATGCAAAATTACTTTTAACTGCTGATCAGATTTCAAGACAGAGAATCAGAATACCAGTTCTTTCTTTTATGTTCAGACAGTGATTATTGATCACTATAATAAAAATTACAGAATTATAACATTCCTTGAGAATGCCTGTAGGTCGTTAAAAAATGTCTTATTTGCTCTAACCAAATTTCTTTCTAGTACTTAATAAATTCCTATATACTATTTATTTAAGGTATAGCAGAAGATGCATATATTTTTCTTCCAGATGAATTTGCCTTTTGTACAGCATTGCCGTTGATGCACCACAAGAACTAGTAAACTGACTTACTCTGTTTCATGTCTTTGCTGATGATTCAGCCTGGAAATATTTGTGATTCCCCCTGAAGCGTTAATTTAAACATCTGTTTTGCAAAGATGTGCACCATACAATGTGTTTAAAGAACCTATCTGAAATATAATCAAGCAATTTTAATTAATAAAAATATATCTGCAGGTACTACTCACACAAAATTAACCAAGAAAATACTCTTCAGTATTTAATACTGACTTGTATTAAATTATGTTATTAATGAATAGAATTTATCTAAGTAGCATCTCATCAGTATACATTTATTAAATAAATTGATTGTATGAAATAATAAATTAAAATACAAACTTATTATTTAAGGAAGTAGATTAAACTTGAGAAACATGCCTGCATTTTGAATATACCTAAATACTTTGATTATAGGAGTCACAACCAAATGATTTTAGATTTTTCTTGTCCCAATAGATAAACAATAAATTTCTCAGTTAGAACCTGGATATTTTTTTGTTCTTTATAAGATGTTGTTAAGAAAATACGTATTAGAGACAGGTTTCAGCAGGCATGAGAATTATTTCCAGGTTGAATCAGCAGAGAAGTTGGGAGATAAGAGCAAGGTAGTTTACAGTCCTTGCAGTAGAACTGTGGTAACTGGACATGCGGCTGGTGTAAGAATATAAGAATTCATCTGGAAGATACGTGAATTCTGTTTTATACCTTATTATTACTGTTAAAGTAATGAGGAGTTTTTTTGTATATGTATGTGTAATTGACTTAGTATATTGAGACCTTGATGCTGACTGAGATGCCAGTATTAACAGAATAATAGACTCATTTAGATTGGAAAAGACCTTCAAGGTCAAGTCCAACCACAAACCTAACACTGCTAAGTCCACCACTAAACCATGTCCCTCAGCGCCACATCTACACGCGTTTTAAATATCTCCAGTGATGGTGACTCAACCACTTCTCTGGGCAGCCTGTTCCAGTGCTTGACAACCCTTTCAGTAAAGAAATTTTTCCTAATATCCAGTCTAAACCTCCCCTGGTGCAACTTGAGGCTGTTTTCTCTTATCCTATCACTTGTTACTTGGGAGAAGAGACTGACACCCACCTCACTACAACCTCCTTCCAGGTAGCTGTAGAGAGCAATAAGGTCTCCCCTCAGCCTCCTCTTCTCCAGACTAAACAGCCCCAGTTCCTTCAGCTCCTTCAGCTGCTCCTCGTAAGACTTGTGCTCTAGGCCCTTCACCAGCCTTGTTGCCCTTCTTCTCTGGACACGCTCCAGCAACTCAGTGTCCTGGTAGTGAGGGGCCCAAAACTGAACACAGTACTCAAGGTGCGGCCTCACTAGTGCCGAGCACAGGGGCACAATCACCTCCCTATGCCGGCTGGCCACACCATTCCTGAAACAAGCCAGGATGCCGTTGGCCTTCTTGGCCACCTGGGCACACTGCTGGCTCATGTTCAGCCGGCTGTCAACCAACACCCCAAGATCCTTTTCCACTGG
>Ga0065711_1038915_pt1 | contig 18288 bp, 5 predicted proteins | sample Hoacrofraction12_FD_59098 | JGI IMG/M metagenome (GOLD analysis project Ga0065711, IMG submission 59098) | Hoatzin crop microbial communities from Cojedes, Venezuela - Epithelial fraction 12 v2 (version 2) | ecosystem: Host-associated > Birds > Digestive system > Esophagus > Crop | place... | reverse complement strand
CCCCCTGCCCAAGCAGGGTCACCCAGAGCAGGCTGCACAGCACCACGGCCAGGCGGGGCTGGAATATCTCCAGAGAAGGAGACTCCACAGCCTCCCTGGGCAGCCTGGGCCAGTGCTCCGTCACCCTCAGAGGGCAGAACTTCATCACGGGTAGTTATCATGGACTCTATTCATCATAGGTAGCCCATCCTTGCTTCCATCCACTGTGTACTTTCTTTTGATGTTTGAGCTCAGAGAGGAGTTTTGCATTCATCTATGCTGTCCTTCTGCCATGCTTGCTTGACTTTGAAGAGGTTGACATGATTTCATGGAGTCGTCCAGCTCTTTTGGCCCCCTTTGTCCTGCAGAGCAGTTTTCAGTTCTGCTGTATTCTTACTAAAATTTTAGATCCTTCTATGATGGCACACAGATTCTTTAAAAGTACATTGCCACATCTCATCAGAAAGAATATACCATCAATACAAACTGTCAGCTTGTACAGGAGAAATGTTTTGTAGGCAAAATTGTAGTTTGTTAATCTGTAAGCTCTAAAAGATAATCCAAATTTTGAGGAGAAAAATGGAAAAATGAAAAGAGAGACTAACTTTAAAACTATTCAAAATCACACAGACTAATAGGAAGTGTATTTTTATATAATATTTTGTAATATTTTTATAATATTCTTTTATGTAATTTTTTATATAATAGTAGAAGAGAGTCCCGTGAATATCACTTTCTGGAGGCTACTGATAATTCTGACTGTACTGACAGAGTGAAAAGATGAGCTACACAGGCGAAAATGTTTGTTGCTAATTAGTACTTTCAGTTAGTGTTAAAATGTAGCAGTCCTTCTCTGTGTGAATGGTGTTTAACAGATGATAATAAAACTAAAAAACTTAAAACAACACCCTTTCTATCACTGACTGCCAGGCAGCTGAAATCTAATTTAGGGATTTTGAAAATTTTAATTTTTATTCTTTAAATTGTTTTATTGCGACATTGTGATTAATGTATTTTTTAACATTGAGTTTGGTCTTTCATAGTTCTAAATATTAAATCTTTTAGGAATGCTGTTTTTCTTTTCTTAGTTGTTGTTTGGGGTTTTTTTTTTTAGTAATGGACATTTCATATTGAGTAGTTGTGTAATATATAAACCCTTTCACTCCTTTCAGTTCAGCTATTGATAGGTACAGTGTATTTCAAATGACTGAGATAGTTTACTTTTATACATTTCGGGACTACGCTGTAAAGTGGGTAGACCCTGAACCTTTTTTCCTGGGAAGGCACAATCGATATTTTCACATAATCAAAGAAAAATGTTGATCTTTAGCATCACAAGATGGAGTATAACCATAACTGCTACTAAAGTTCATTCCCAAAAAATTATTGGCTTTTTGTTTGTTTTTTGTCCATTGAATATGTATTTTCCCTCCTGCTAGTAACTGTTGAGATTATAAATGATTGCATTTTTGATTGATAAGTTATAAGGTTCTAGGTGATAACCATCTACAGTTCATATAAATCTTCAGAAAGTCACGTTTTTTTTGTTCTGAGTACCTTGAAGAATACATGAAAAACAGAGACTCAGCTTACTGGAAGTAATGTTTCTTTGTCAAATTCCTCATCCATACTGTAGGATTACTTCTGCCCCACAACTATCAAGCTCTGGAATTCTTATACAAGGGCAGAGAAAGGCCAGCCCTGACATCTGATGTTCTGGGTTCTGGTTCCCCCAGAACCAGTGGAAAGTAAGGGAAGCCCCACTGCAGAAATGTAGAATTACCTGAGAATTTCTTCCTGTAGCTGCAAATTGACCAAAACTCTGAAGCACAGGGTATCCTACACTCCTAACTTTCAAAAATGCTTTTTACACGATTGACTCATGTCTTTTGTTGTATTATTGTGTTGTATTATTAAATTCATAATATGGTATGTTTTCAGTAGGATAATTGAATGATTATTCGTCATTTGAATCTCCTTTATTTTTTTCAACAACTTTATATGACAAATTCCATGTATTAATTATGGAACTTAGGGATAAATGTTTACTTTTTTTTTGTTTCATTTCTTAATTTCACTGGATGCCCCACTGTTCACTGCAGCAGGAAGAACAGGAGCTTCCAATCTATCTTCACATATAGCATTCATGATTTCATATACTTCCAATATCATAATTCTTATTCATCACCTTTTTGAAGTAATAAATCACAGTTTTTCAATTCCTGAGATTTTTTTCTATATCCTTAACCAGTCTCACTGTTTCACTATCTCTAAACTCCCTTTAATCCTGAAGTTTCTTTTGAAGGGAAGTGATCATTGCTTCCTACAGTATTCCAGGTGATTGGCATTGCATTTCTTTCTGTATTTCTTTCTATTCCATATTTTCTAATTCTAACTTTTTGTTTACTGCTTAGACACAGCTCCCTAGTGAGCATAGTCTTTTTTATTTATTTGTGAATGATTGATGAGCTGGCCTTTTTCTTGAGGTCACTTAGCCACTTTGCTGGAGTGTTTCTTTTTTCACCTATGTGTGACTTGCTTTGCATTTAGTAACACTCATTACAGTTCAGGTCATGTGTTCATTCAGTTACTTTGGTAATGAGCAGAACACAGGTTATTGTTAACATTTTGTCCTATCCATTTGGTCGAATTTTTGAGGAATTCAGTAGGAGAAGAATGTCTCTTTTTCTGAAAATTATGGAAAAGTCCACTATTAGTTAAGCAGATGAGACTGCTGGAGCTCCTGCATCTACAAATCCATTTACATGCAAATTGAAATAGTGTTTTACTATACAGGAAAAAACAGTTTGTGTTGGAAACCAGATCTTTACACAATTCATACAGTAATTTTGAGTTTAATATAACTTTTTATAATCTTTCTAAAGTAACTATTTTCTTTAGCACCTATTTTTATTATGTCTTTATTATTATCCATAGAATCATTATGAAAGCATGTCTAGAATATTAGTTCTTTAGGGAAAAAACCAGCATATTTTTTAGGGTATGTGGATTTTGAGTTTGTATTTCTGAGAAAGACCTGAAACATGCCAATAGTAAAACTACAAGTATGTAATCTCATATTATTCTCAGCCGCTGTATTAAGCAATAAAGAAGTGATTCATTAGTTTTTAACCTAGATCTGATAGGTATCTTTCCTGCAGTAATGAATGAAGACCATTGTTTACTATCTAAATGAGCCTTGTCAGAGAAAACCTCTCCAATAATATTTTTCAGTCAAAACAAACTGATGAACTCTTTTGTGGTCTGTGATCAAACAATCATGGATGGCTGTTTTCTTTCTTATAATTGCATATTGAATTTGAATAAGGCACAAAGCTATCTAGGCTGAAGTATTTTTTTTATTAAAAATGTTTATTTGACTTGCAGTCACTGTTTAAATTAGTATCTACCTAATAAACTCATAGGACTTTTATATTCTGATTACTTTCTATTTAAAAGTTTCTTTTAAGATGTTTGGAGTTTGTGTTTATGTTTATTACATCAAATATTAAACCTAACCTTATCTGTAAAATACTGGAAAGCACCAACAATGTTAATATAATTTTCTCTGAGAGATCAAACTACAGCAGTAAACAACAGTGGCCTGGAACTTTATGGCCCAAAACAAAAGAAACAAAGCCTGTTAAGGAGACAAGAATACATATTTGAAAATTGGCAGACATTTAGGAAAGAAATTACTAGGCACTATTGCTCAGATACCCAACTAAATTAGAATATTAAAATGTATTTTACTGTGAGGAAAAATTGTCATAAACTCCCAAGATGAGAATTCAGTAGAAAACAGAATTTTTTTTTTTTTAAACCTAGATGTCTGGTATTTCTTAATTCTGTATCCAAATGCGATATACTGAACTTACAGTTGTCTGTCTCTTTCTCTTCAGTAATGCATGTACTCTCTGTGGGAACAAATATTTGGATTGAACTCACAGGTTCCTAAAGATAAACAATTTTCACTGCAGTCAGTAAGATTAATGTCTAAGTATTTCAGGGTGCACCTCACAGCACATTGGTTCACTACATACGCTAGACAGAAGAGTTAGGTCATTGAAGATGTTTAACAGAACATGTGCATTACTTCATATATCTAGCCTATTGAAAGACAGAAGAGACTTTCCTGTAAATATATTGACTGAGAAAATGCAGCTATGATGTCAGCAGAAATTGAATCATCTCAGTTATAAAAGGCAAACAAATAAATAAATAAAAAGCACCAAAAGAAGTCTCCTGTTTTTGGCTTTTGACTCTAAAGCATTTATGCTTCTCTAAATCTTCTTTTTCCATTAAAAATCAACCATCGTGAAATTAATATGGAGCCAGTTGGATTTCACCCAAGTAAAGGGTGCAATTTCTTCCCTCTTACATAATTGATATGAGCTAACATACGAACAGCCTATTGGACATCCTACTGATATTCCATGGGTTTTCTGGGGGTAACATTAAAAAAATATTTTGGTAGGAAAATTTACGTATCACTGGAAAGCTCAGCTAAAATTTCTATCCTGACATAGGTAGAAAAAATGTTTGTAGAGTAATTTCTTCAAAGAGGAAAATTATCAAATGGATTGAAATGCAAGCGAAGGAAATAATTTTCTTTGGAAAATACTGTGATTAGAAGATGATTTTTTTCTTCATTCTCCTCTTTACTCCTACTCCAAACCTTACAACAGTTCTTCAATCTTGTATCAATGAAGACAATCAATATCTGATGACAGTATTAATACTTGTTAATACATATTAGGTATCTGATACTACGTAGCGCTTCTTTTTTTCCTGCTCAGCTACTGAAGGTAGAAATAAAATTTTATCACCTGTCTGTACATTAAAATTACTGTGTTTGCCCCTAATCCTGTGTTCCTGCACACTTAAGAGGTGTTTCAAATACTGACTTCAGTACAGGAATTGATGTCCCTTCCCAAAAGTCCTGTGTTTCACAAGATCAGCACAGTAATGTTTTAAAATCTCTTTGCTATTCTAATTTGTTAAACTTCCTCTATGCTGCAAACTGTTTTTAGTGCTGAATGGAACAGAATTTACTTTCAGTTTCTATTAACTCAGGAATGTATCATCACTGTTGAAAACAAAAGTGAGTGAAGAACTGCATAACTCATAAATACTGGAGCAGGCTTCCTAGAGGAGTGGTCAGTGCCCCATGGATGTCAGCACTTAAGAGGTGTTTGGACAATGCCATTAACACCATGAGTTAGCTTTTGGTCAGCCCTGACATGGTCAGGCAGTGGGACTAGATGATCGTTGTAGGTCCCTTCCAACTGAAACATTCTAGTCTAGTCTAGTCTGTTCAGGAAAGAGTGTGCATCAAAATGACAAAAATCTATTTCACAGTCTTCACTACTACTTCACTACAACCTTCACAACCTGGTTAAGGTTGCCTTCCAGATCTCATAGGTAACAGTTTCTTGGCAATTTTTAGCTGAAGACAAAAATCACATTATACACTTAGAGTAAGTTTGAAATGGTTAACTTAAAGAAATAATTGCCTATTCCATGCTTTGCAATGATCCCTATGCTTTATGACACTTACAGCAGTGATACTTCACGATCTCTGTTTATAACCGTATTTTGTCCGTTTTGAGTAAACTGTCCATTCGAGCTATGTAGATAATCAAAGAACTTTATGACTACCTATGATACGGGATAATGGATAATAAAAATTCTAGTACTAAAAATGTCATCTCATGCAACTACGTATGACAGCTATACTAGAAGAGCACTATTTGAGATGTAGCTTTAAGAACTTGAAAGTCAAGAAGTACCAAAGTTACAGCTGCCTGAATAACTTCTGATCGTTCTGATAATTCTGATCGTTTGCGTCTTCAGTTTTTGCATTGAATGTCAGGTTTAAAGTATGAAAAACAGGAATGCAGTGGTGCAGATACATGAAGGGGCAATTTAATGTTGTGTAGACAATTGAATCCAATGTTTCTTGAGATGTTGACTTTTCAATCTAAAGACTTTTTGAAATAAGTTTATTTTAATATTTTTAAAAGTAAATTCCTAAGGATGTGAGTTTATTTTATTTTTTTAAGGAAAGAGGTAAAATAAATAATTTCTTTTCTAAGAAAGTAGAACAACATTCAATGTCCTTAGCAGGTCTTGCACCCTGAAGTCTTCAACAATACGGTACAAACAGTGGCAGGAGGAGAGTCTAAGATAGCTTTGTTGTGTCTGTTTGGTCTCCTCCACACCACCTCCTTTGGTATGTCCCAAGCATGTCTTTTGCAGCAGATTTCGCCCAGACTTGAAAAGTACATGTTCCACTGATTTGGCAATCCACTAAAATTTGTTTGTACATTGCAAATAAGAGAAAGGCGTTTATAATATTTAGTGATTTTATAAAAGGAAAAGCACTTTCCCAACGTGAATAGATTCTCTTGATAAATATGTTCAATGTTATTTCCTGCCTGTCTTTCATACAGCATTCTGTGTTATATGTTATGAAGCAGGAAAATGTTAGTCAATTCCTATTCATCGGTGGTCATGTTCATTAGAGATCAGAGACGTATTTCCCGAAAAAATCGGCCTTGGAAAATGATATTTATGGATAACTGCAGTAGATCAGCAGGAATAATGCTTGCAGAAGTGTATATCAGGTCAGTTGATATCCTCTTTATATAACTCAGCCTCAAGAAGGTGGCCATTGCTCATTGGTCGTTAGGACTAATTTAGAACCTGTTATTACTAACTAGATAGGTAAATCATACAATCATAGAATCACAGAATGGTTTGGGTTGGAAGGGACCTTGAAGACCATCTGGTTCCAACCCCCTGCCATGAGCAGGGACATCTTCCACCAGCCCATGCTGCTCAGAGCTCCATCCAACCTGGCCTTGAGCACTGCCAGGGAGGGGGCAGCCACAGCTTCTCTGGGCAACCTGGACCAGTGTTTCACCACTCTCATGGGGAAGAAAAATGCTACAGATGATACTCTCTGTGTATATAGCTACATGTATATAGATCTAAAATTACTGCTTATATTTGTTTACTGATTAAGTAATTATAGGTCTACTTGTAGTAACAATTTTGGAATGTTGAAGCTCTGTTCATTTCCAGATGCTATTATGCATGATGATACCTTTCAACAGTAATACTTTCATCTCATAAACAGATTTGCAGTGCAGTCTAGGGAAAGTAAAAGGATGTTTGAAGTGGCAGAGGCAAAGGGAAGTCTTCTATAGGGATGAAAATTAGAACAGACTCTCCATTTGCTAATGTTAGTGAATATGCACTTCTAATCTGGTATTCATATTTGTTCTTTGATCTATCACTTTCAAAGTTGCTGCAGGGCTAAACTAAGAACACAATGAGTAGCCACTTTATGTGGCTAAAATCACACTAGGAAGCCAAACTAAAATCCTGAAAACTGACTGATTCGGTAAAGCAGGGGTTTTTTTTGGAACTTAGACACTAACTCTAAGCTAAATCAGTCTGACAATATAATGGAAGAAAATAGAGAAGGCAACAACATAAAACATGATTATATAAAAAATAGATTGTGTTAGACTAACTGCATTTTTCTCTAATTGAAGAACTTCTGTTTTAAGTGTAATGCAATGAAACTAATGCATCTTGACTTCAGTAAAGCTTTTGATATAGTCTTGTTTCAAAAAAACATTATTTTTGCATTTGGTTATTTTGTATATATTTTTATGGAATGTAGCAATAAGGATTAATGTAAGAATCTCAAAGCTGATAAAGAGATGGGTAAAATGGAGGCTGGTAAATTGAAAATTATTGGGGTGGAAAGAGTTTTCTAATAATATTTGTCAGCTATCAGACCTAGGAATTATATATTTGATGAGTCCTGTTGCAACCACAGGAGAAGAATTAAAGACTGCCAAATAATGTGAAGTTGAAAGGTTTCAACGTTACTGAAGGACACCAGCTCATCATACCAAAAAAATGGAATGACCTTGAAAACTCAAATAATTAAATAGCAAGTGAATCGTAAGATCTCTGGCTTCAAGGCTTCAAACGATAGACTCCTCATCTGGAGAAAGTGAGGAAATTAATGGCGATCACAAAGTGTTGCATGATTTTATCACAACTGTAAGCTGCCAGCATAATTAAAAAAATGCTACTGGGCTTTTGGGATGCACAGGGTATTTTTGTAAAGACATAATCATTCCACAAGGCATTGGTAAGGCCTCACAGACAAGGCTGTATTCTGCTTTCAGAATCTGTTTTCAGAAGATACTACTTGTAACTGGAACAAGTGCAGAGAAGACTACTGAAATGATTGAAAGTCTACTTTAGGAGAAAAAAATTCTAGATTCTAGGAGTTTTCTTTAGCCTAGAACAAAGAAAGATGAAAGAGAATATTGACAGTGGGATGTTCTCAGTGATTTTAAATATTTCTTGGCAGTTAGTGCATCATCAAAGTCTACTGTTCCACCTAAAGTCTGAATTGTCTGAAATTGCAGACCGTGATTAGGAGTGCTAAATTTTGTGTCACCTGCAGATTTTTCAGTGAGTGGTGCTTAGACTCACGTATCAGTTGTCTGTCTCGCTGTCTGCCTAGGACCGTAAGAGTGTTTGACTGGCAGCCCTTACTGTCTCTTATTCTGTCTTTTCTGTGGTCCCACTGATGAATGCCAATCATGCAAGTTTAAACAGGAAGAGATGACACCTTCTATACTAAGAGGTCATTACAAAAGCAGCTTTTATTATGTAGTGCGTATTTCTATATTTTCTGAAGTAACCCAGAGAAACTGCATTAGAGAATTATCTTTCCTTGGGAAAATATGAAGACTATGTCATAAGGCAATGGGAAATTAAAGTCAATGTAATTTTAAGTTATTATAGGGAAAGCTTGAAGACCTGTGAATTTGACATGTCTCTGAAGAAACAACCATATTTTATGCTTGGAGAGAAAAAAAAAGAACTGGCTATATAACCCTAAAACTTTCACTTGTATTTGTCATTATGTTTTCTCAGCTTGTTAATATAGGATGTTAGTTAGTCCTGTGCTCTGTGAACTGTTCAGTGTAAAGCTTGCTTCCTCTAACATGTGTTGTAGATTTTTCCCTCTGAGCTGCCATGATTAGGATAAAATGAAGTCCATTATGCTATCCAAGTAGTGTTAATGCAAAGCTTGAAGATCTTTTATATGCTCAAATGCCAACTATATTTATATTTTTAACCATATTTTTTCATTACTTACTGACCTTTTTTAGACTCAAAATCTTAGTAAAGAACCAAAAATAAAACCTGGATTTCATGCATTGTTTTCTGGAGGAATAAAATAGAGGGGTGATAAAACGTGATGACCTTACTTGCTTATCTGTTCAGACCCTTCCAATTTTCAAAACCATTCTTGTGAATTTTTTGGTAGACATTGCTTCATATGCGAACAGGTTTGGAAATTATGTTTTAATGTGCCTGATGGAAAACCTGTACCTGTTCTTGTCTATGTAATAAATCATAGTACATATTCAGTAATCCGATCCCCGCTGTAAATTTATTTTGTTTGGAAACCAAATATATTGCTTTTCTAAGTATTTAGATAAACTGTAATGGTGTCACATTTTCCATCAAACTTGTTAGACAGTAGTTTATATAAAGAGTAATAAACATTCATATATTCTTTTAGTAGCTGCTTGCTTTTTCACAAGGAATGATATAAATTCTGTAGCAAGTGCTATAGCCCTCATCATCTGCATACCCAAGTCCAGCTCACTGTCAATGAACTAGTCAAAGGTCCATGGAGTCTGAGATTTTTTGCTGATATCTCTGTTGGTCCTCTTCCAGTCAAGATCTTTTCTTTCCTTGCCTTTCTAGATTTTAAGTGCATCCTGGTTCACTCCAGTTTCTCTCTGGCCACAAAACAAACAAATGAAGGAACAAACAATCAACCCCCCCCTCCCCACCCCCATCCCCACAGCAGGGTGTAGCCCTGGATCCAGATAAAGCTGCACTGGGGGATCGTTTCTGTCAAATGACTGAAACTGGCCACTGAAACTGCCTGGACGAAGCTTCCTGTTGCCGTCCCTCTTTTCCAGTAGTTATTTGTTCTGTGGTATTACAGTGATCCAAATCAACCTGTGTGGTTGTTGTCTTCAGAGTGCGTAGGCTTTTGCATTATACAAGCCTGAAAAATGTGAATGAAAAAAAATAAACAAAGTGGAAGGCTTCACTGGGGTGATTGGACAGGAATTTTCTATACATGAAAAAGCTAATCTAAAATGAGAGGTGGTGCATAATATAAAGGAACATTTTGTATTTTCTTCCTCAAAGATTTATTCTATCTATTCAGCTTGAATTTATGTGAATCCTTTCATAAATATATTGCATCACAATACAGTGTTATGTGAATGTAAATATAACTACTGGGCTATTTCATTTGCTTATGAGTATCCTTACTGTGTTCCTCTTCAGGTATATTGGCATGTTATGTATAATGTAATTTTCTTTCAGTTAGACACATTACTTGTTTGTTACATCTTCTGACCATGGTGGTTAACTAGAGTTAAAGGTTTTGTATGTCTTTTCAGCTAGGAGGAAAAACTGTTAATGGAATTCGTGTTTTTAATGCAACTTTATTTATTTACAGGAAAGTGTGAAGTCCTGCTTTCTTAAACACCAGGGGAATTCAACAACTAGAAACACCTGCTTTATTAGCCTTCACTCTGCACTCAAAGCCTAATTTCAAGCTTTCTCTAAGAACATATACACCAGTTTTTGATCCATTTCTAGAAGTCGATTATTCTCTTCAAAAACTGGCCTGCCTCATTTATGTATGAACATGAAAGATACTCTGCCCAAAAAGGAGCTCAGAAAAGCTGTTACTTGCACATTGATCATACAGTTGCTTAGAAGAAAATATAGCTTAAAAGTAAGAGGTTTTCTAAGGCTCGATTCAACCTATTACCTCAGCTTTAACTTCACTGTGAGTTAAAAAAATTATTAAAACTATCGAACAGAACAGCAGCTGAAGAAAACAGCATGTGGATATGTGTATATATGTGGTTTTGTCTTGATTCTTTTAAGCCTTTTAGGACTTGTGATTGCAGGACACAGTGTAAGTGCAGTTATGGAGTATTAAGACTGCAAAACTTATTCTTACTTTTGAATTGATTTTTTTTCTCGGACCTGTATGATCAAGGGTCATAGTATACAAATTCCTTTTTTTATCAGTCAGAAATTCACATTAAATTACTGAAATATGGATGCTTCAGTGAATAAAGAAGCATCTTTCAAGCATTGTTAATACTAATTGAAAGAAAATACTTGATTTTTAAAATTATTGTGAACCTTAAAGGCTTACTGTCAAATGCGTATTGAAGTTACAGAACTCTTATGCTATGCTGAAACCTCTTCTTTAACAGCATCAACAATGTTGTTCATTTGATATGGGAATCACGTTTACAAAGCTATTTATTTCAGCTGTTCAGATTTTCAGATTAATTTCAGGCATTCAGGTTTCAGATGTTTGAAAGTATTAATTTCACAATTTAATTTTTGTCTTGTCACATTCACTGTCTTTGTGCTAGTAGTTTTAGAATAATGTTATTGAGGCTATAAAACCACAAACAGAAGCAAATTAAAGGAAAAATTAAATAAGATTCACAAAGTATGAAATTAGTTGTGCAGAGTTCTACTGATAGCATTGAAGCTGGCACCTTTCTCTAAAACCTCTTGAATTTCACAAGCATAAAAAATAAAATTGACAGTATCAGCTCTCAGAAGGAAGGAACAATCAGATGCCTGTTCTCTAATATTTGCGTCAAGAATGTGTGGAATAAAATTTGTTGACTTAATCTGTTGCTGAGAATTAGGAAATTTTTTAATGATTTGGTCAGCTAGGTGTGTACTAGGCAGATCTAGATCTTTCCTCTGTTGGTTAATACTATAAACAGCTGGACTTGATCTTCAGGGTCTGCTGCAACCTAAATGATTCTATGATTCTAGGTGGGAACAGATGAGATAAACCCTTTGGACATGGTGGCTGGCTGGGGAAGGTTGAATAAAGCTAGAGGATCTTATTATGGGCATTTCTAGAACTGTACCACAGCTAATGAAGGTTTTCTGGAGACTGCAGGGCTGAGGATGTGAAACTCTCTTCTTCACCAAATTTGGCGTTTTCTTCCACTTTGCTCATGTCAGTGGTTTCCTACCCTCCTTGCCATTTGGAGAATATTTTATACCATGATTGGAAATCTTGGTGAATCTCCTTTCCTTGCCTTCTTCTGTTGTGCAAAGTTAAAAAAAAAGAAGGAATGTACACAAATATCTGTATATATATACACATGGGCTTTTGTGGGCTCCATGGTGTAATGTTCTTCTTTTGCATAGCCTGAAATTTACCATAATTATTACTCAAAAGGGGCATTGTTCTTGGACTTTCAGAGAGATTTTGCCCAATGTCCTATGCCTTATTGTCTTTCTCTACATGAGCGAGAAGACAAAAATTACTATTTCGCATGTTCAGGTAAATTTAAGAGCTACAAAAATGAGGTAAAATGAAGCTTTTGCAAACCACCTACTTTTCTACAAGTGAAAATATTTAAACACAAATATATGACTTTTTATCTTGAGTTCTGAATTGTTGTGCAACAAATACTTCAGTAATTTCAGCCTTCACAGCCTGAATTTGTATTGAGGCAATGTGTTCAGGAAGCTGTCAATGCAAATATGTTTACAACAAAGATGGGAATGCAGATAGTAGTAGAATGTCACATGAAAGAACTGGAAAGTGAAAGCTTAGCCCAAGATAATTTCCTGACTCTGCTTTCAAAACTTAATGTTTAAATGTGGAAATGTGAAATCACAATTCAGTTAGAAAGGTTTGAAGTTTTGAATTGTATATTTAAATCATCTTTACTATATTCCCATGCTGTTTGTTGCAGTAAAAAAAAAGCAGGTTCAGGTGACAGAAGTAGATTTTCTGCGTATGATATTTTTTGTGTTACAAACTTAATCTGTTGTGATGAAGTGAAAAGGAGTAGTTAACTGATCAGACACATTTGATTCCTTTGATTTACACTGTTGGAAAGCAGTTTTCATGACATGCTGGTTTGATTCAGCTCTCACAACAGCTTGTAAGAGATAAGGAGGTTGTCAGATATTAGTGGAAGCTCAGGGACTGCTTTTGAAGTTACTCTGATCTGACAACTAATGAGAAGCTTTTTTTGATAACTTACCCTTCAGTGTACATAGATGTTGTAGTTATTTTTTGTTTTGTTTGCAAACTGTTGGATCAAGTATGGCTTTGCTGCCTGGCTGTCTATACCACCAAACAGAGAGTTTGTGAATTCCCTTTTTCTCTTTTGTGTTTTTTGGTTTTTTTTCTGGTGGGAATATTCTTTACTGTGTGTTAGAGCTAAGCAGCTATGTTTTAGCATATTGAAGATGACAGGAAGTCTGAATTCAAAACGAAAGTGTTAGTGTGATTCCAGTGAATATGTTTGGCCTGACAGCAAATGGTAAATACATTTTGTAAGATAAGTATACTTTTGTGTGTGAGGAGCCCATAAGGTTTCGAAGAGGTTAGTTATAAGTGTTTCTCTTGACGGAGGCTACTTGGGATGTATTTGACTGAAGTTACATGAAGTGGCAGCTGGTTTTGCCTCCAGATGTACTTTTTGGTAATCCTAGACTTTTTTTTTTAACCTCCTAAACATGGCAGTTGAGATGCTTTTGATAACCACGATAAAATGATAAAATAATACTGTCGGGAGCTGAAGGCACTGTGACATGGAAAGCGCTATATTTAAAGACTTGGAACAGTCATTTTGAGAATGTGTAGGAGAAAGGAAGTCAAGGAACCTGTAAGTGAAGGAAACATGGAATAGTACAAATAGCTTCAGTTTCAATGTTCTCACCTGTTATCTTCAGAAGGATGGGTTGGTAAAGAATTTTCTCTTCTCATGCAAATGAGTAAATGTATTTGTTATTGCGGTATCAACCATGCAGAGTTTAATTAAAAAATAGGTCCTAAACTTTGCACCTAAAACTTAGACCTGGCTAAATAGATAGAGCTCTGATATAGCCAGTCCTACTCAGGCCATTTTGCCACAAATAGAGGAAGTGTGATCTTATTGTTCTGGTATCCCAAAGAGTGTGAGAGCTCCCAAAATGAAATTTATTAGACACCATATCCGTTTTCGGTAAAAGATCCTGGACTGAACCATGATGGAGCTAGTGCTCGTGTAAAATTGTCTCCTTTGTACCATGAAATTGGTGCATCAGGGTATTTCCTCACTGTGGTAATACATGACAATAATCCATTACTTCAAATTTAGTGTAGCTAGTGAGCCTTTGGAATAAGCTGAGGACTTAGGTTCTGACCCGTCAACAATGATTTCTGTAGTTTTCAGTGGTCACCGAACCAAACTATCATGAATATGATGGTACAGTCTTAGGTTATTTCTAAACTGTGAAACAGGTGCTTGCCACAGTACATCCCGGGACGCTGAGGGACCTGGCTTTACAGGGAGCGCCTTCCAGCCAGCCTGTTTAGGTGCCTTTCGCTCTGAAGGAGGACGGAGGTTGAGAGAGGAAATGGTACGTGTCCTCATTCTCTCTCCCTAACGTGGAGACTGGAAGTGGCTGAGTTGTCCAGTGCTGAGGAGCTGGAAGCTCTGTTTCACGTGCAATTTGAACCACGCCTTGGTCACAGCCTCAGTGAGGTTTCTGGGCAGGCCTTAGAAGTGAAGTTTGGCTGGCAATCAGAAATTGAAGGATTGGGTATCACTGTCACAGGCCTGAAATCTCTCTCTCTTAGTTTTATTTGAGGGTATACTTCACTGCCAGACAAAATACTTCTAAATAGTGATGAGAGAAACGACAATGCTTACAAGTTTGAAATTAAGAAGAGATCAAATGTTGGTTATACAATGCATAAGAAATCCTTCTGCACTGAAAAGTATCCTTACAGGAAGCCACCGAGGCTCAGAAATTATTCATGTCAAGAATCAGAACTTTAGTTGTTGGTTAAATAAAATTTTGAAAATTTGAAAGATACACACATCCTGCTTATAAGCTTCATTTGTCAGTGTTGGAGAGAAACATGCTTTTAACAGGCATTTCTTGCTTATTCTTCTGAAGTATCCGTTTTAGCCAGTATGAGACAGTTTGCTGCTCTGACTCAGAATGACAGGTTTACATTTCTCTTTTTCAAACATGCTAGCTAGTATCACTTTCTCTTTTTCCATTTTTTTCACTGTCTCCTTCCTCTTCACAGTGCTCACGCACACCAGTAACAGTCTTTGGCATTACAGTGTCTGCCAAACTCCCTCGCCGTTCTGCCTCTGTCTGAAATGGAGATATGGCCTCTCATTTTAGAAAGTGAGTTCGTTCTCTGAAACGATAGGTCGATACTTATCATACTTTGACTGCCAGAAAGTTTACTTTACTTGTGATGATGAACTAGTAACATCAATGGAATTTGCACAGATTACTATAGAATCTTGAAACAGTGGTGCAGTTATGAAAAAGCAAGCTCCTGTCTCCAGTTCCCACAGAGGATTACCCCAACATCATGTCCCCCAATTCTCCATTGCAATTCCAGACCTTGCATATGATATGAGATAATTTTCAGTTATTAAAATGGAATAGATTTTTAAAACTGGAAACTGTTGGTATCTAAATAGTAAAAATCTTATTTTGGTCTCTTTAGGTATTCTCAAGAAGACATCTTTTCTTATAATGATAATGCCATGGGAGATAAAGACAGAAACATCAGCCTTAACAGAGTATTAAATCTGAAATTTGATTATGATCACTTAAATCTCAATATGTTTAATTAATTTTAGTGTTCATTATTCTATGAGAATATCCATCTTGAATGCATGTCTGGTGTGATTAGACAAAGTTGTTTGGTTTAATTCATCTTATTGTATTTCATATTATAGGAACAAAGCCGTACGTACTGTAGCAGGCACTGAATGGTCTATCAAATATAATTTGGATGATACAAATAATAGAAACATTTGTAACTCTTTTTAAAAATCAAGACAATTTTGAATGATTACCTACTTAAAACTTTGTTGGATTCCTGAAGAAATTTGAATAATTTTGTGGCTATTGAAGTATTATTAGGCATAACTGACACTTAATGATAGTATGGGAAATAATAAAAAGAATATTGCCATAGGTTTTCTACAGTGTCTCAGCAATGTCGATGCACCCTGTTTTCAAGTTTACTTTCCACAGCCCGTTTGATAGCTTTTAATATAAATCTTTATCAGATTCCATTTTCCTTCTTATTTGTTATTCCACTTTTTGGATTTCTATTACATTTCATATAAATATATGTTTATATTGGGCTTTGTAGTACATTTCAATCCCAACTGAGTTTATAAGCAGCCTGAAAGCTGATTGCAGTAGGGTGACAAGTAAGACTTCTTCGATACATGAAACATACTCCCAAAAAAGAAAATCTGTGAAAAATTTGTAGTGACAAGTTTTTGGTTTTAGCATGTTACACAGTAAAATCAGTTTTCTGCCTCAATGCTGAGACAATGCAGACAATGCTAATGTACTGGTTTGGGCAAATGCCTCTGCTTAGTCCAAAGAGAGATTCGTGTAGAAAAATCTATAAGCGACACATCGACTTACTCGACTGCATCTTCTAGACAGCAAATTAAGTTACTGAGGTAACATTACAACAGTGTAGAAGTTGATATACATATACAAAAATTTTAGTCACTTTGTAATAAATTAGACCAATACTGAAAATATTTGTATAATGGTTAAAAAAATAGATCATTATTCATATTTTTCTGGATTACGTAGCACTGTTTTGGTAGCAAAGAAGACAGTGGGCTAACTTCAGTGATTAAAGCCCAACTGTAGTCCTACTACTTTGGGACTCAGTCCATGGTACCTTGTCTGCTTTTTAAATTTTTTTCTCCATAACGAGTGCAGAATTCCTAATAAGATTGCTAAGACTACACTATACTGGGTGGCAAACACATCATATTATAGTGATTGCTAAGGAAATAGGTCTGTGGAAGAAAAAGCAGAAGGAATTTCTTCATTGCAAGATCATTGTCTAATGAGGCTTCTAAAAAATTGAGATTCCCATTGTATTAGTGAAGTCTACTTATACATTAGCTGTGTCTTATCAGGCTCTACTGTGCGAAAACACTCTAATATGTTAGCTTAGCTGATCAGTGTATCTACAAATTCAGCCAACTCAAATTGATTAGTGATAGTATATTTAGTCTCCTGTGTATTGCCTGTGAACTGTTTTTCCAAAGAATAATTTTTAACACATTTCTTCCCAGTCTGACTATACTGCAACTTATTCAGACTGTAATTTGATTAGGAGATATTAATAAAACTAGTATCTGTGAAGCTTCTGCACTGGATGTTAGCAGTGCCTGAATGTAGAACAAATCTATTGACAAATTTTCTTGCATTTTCATCCATTTTTGAGGAGTTCAGCTCTCACACTAATTTCCTGTATAAAAACCTATCTAGGATATCCCAGTATTCAAATAAAAATTCTAACTTCTCAGCTCTCTTTGTTCGAATACTTCCATCCTGAGACCTTTTTTATCTGTCCATTAGAATCTGTACTGTAGCGGTGAGCTATTTTACTGGTTTCAGTGATCCTGTCTATCTAGTCAGAGGTCTTTACCATCATCATTAACTTTATTTTGAAGATTACTTCTAAAAATAGAATACCCTCCATTTACTTTGCTTAGATTTGTAGAACTTACTTTGTTAGGATTTAATGACTTCTGGATGTTTGCATTTGAGAAAAAAAATTTAAATGGATAATGATCAGAACTTAGTTGTCGATCTCTGCTTTTCAAAGTTACTTACAGAATCACAGAATCACAGAATGTTCGGGGTTGGAAGGGACCTCTGTGGGTTACCCAGCCCAACCCCCTGCCCAAGCAGGGTCACCCAGAGCAGGCTGCACAGCACCGCGTCCAGGTGGGTCTTGAATATCTCCAGAGAAGGAGACTCCACAGCCTCCCTGGGCAACCTGTTCCAGGGCTCCGTCACCCTCAGAGGGAAGAAGTTCTTCCTCATGTTCAGCTGGGACTTCCTCTGCTTCAGTTTGTGCCCGTTGCCCCTTGTCCTGTTGCTGGGCACCACTGGAAAGAGCCTGGCCCCATCCTCCTGACACCCACCCTTCAGATATTTATAAGCATTTATAAGGTCCCTCTCAGCCTTCTCTTCTCCAGGCTGAACAAGCCCAGCTCCCTCAGCCTTTCCTCATAGGAGAGATGCTCCAGTCCCCTCATCATCCTCGCAGCCCTCCGCTGGACTCTCTCCAGTAGCTCCTCATCTTTCTTGAACTGGGGAGCCCAGAAC
>Ga0065711_1006294_pt1 | contig 18288 bp, 11 predicted proteins | sample Hoacrofraction12_FD_59098 | JGI IMG/M metagenome (GOLD analysis project Ga0065711, IMG submission 59098) | Hoatzin crop microbial communities from Cojedes, Venezuela - Epithelial fraction 12 v2 (version 2) | ecosystem: Host-associated > Birds > Digestive system > Esophagus > Crop | place... | reverse complement strand
CGAAGCAGGGTCACCTACAGCAGGCTGCACAGGACCTTGTCCAGGCGGGTCTTGAATATCTCCAGAGAAGGAGACTTCACAACCTCCCTGGGCAACCTGTTCCAGTGCTCCGTCCCACAGCCTCTACACACATAAGCAGTGGGAACCTCTTCAGTTCATTGTTCACGCACTTCCCACACCAGAAAACGTGCTGCAAGTTCTCAAGGGGCTGGAGAACTCCAGCTGGTGTAATAAAAATGGACAGGAAGAGACATCACAAAGGCTGCTGCTTGAATGCAATTTGGCACAATACTAACTAAACAGCCCTGGCTGCTGGGCTGCTGCTCCTCACGACCCCACATTGTTTGAGAATTGTTTAGGCTTTTGTAACCGTTTATTGCTTTCAGCCCAACACATGAACAATTTCAACACAATGTTCACAGATTTTACATTTTTCAGGGTATCCCTCACGATCACGGGCTTTTCATTTCCACAGAAACTAGAGTCTTGGAAGTCAAAGGCTGTGACTGGTTTCATTCGAGCATCCTGTACACAATTTTCTGCTATTTTTTCCCTTGTTCAATGTCATCCAGCACATATCAAAGGATAGGCAAATAGGATCTTGGCAAGGAAAAAGGGGATAACTTGTGCAATGCCAAAGCTCTCACATTCACAGATTCTGCCAGAAACAACTTGGGCCGTACCTGAAAACTTCCTACCAATCCTCAAGAAGTCCCCACTGGGACAACAGGCACAATCGCCCACTCCACTGGTCTTGATGCTCCTAGAGCAAGCCACATGCTGGTTTACTTGCAGGACTTGTGGCAGTCACATGCACCTTTCTAGACCCACAAGAAGCTATGATGGAGCAGTACAAGGGACGTGTCTGAAAACATCCTCATGCACAGGCAAAACCCATGCCAAGCCACAGACAGAAAATGAGAATGAGTTCCATCAGTGACACAGATAAAGTTGAGGAGCCTCATGTGTTGAGGTCTGTCAAGATGTCTATGTGCTGTCCCACGTAGGCCAAAGTAATACTTCCTTCTACCCTACACCACAAATTATTGCCTTTTATCACCACAGATCCTTCACAAATGCAGTATTACGGCTTAAAATCAGTGATGTACGGATGCATATGATACTTGGATATAGTGGTTTGTGCTTTTGCAACTGCATCACTACAGCAGAGAAAAATTAGTTTTCACACTGTAACACCTGAGTGAAGGTGAAAAATACCTCACCTACCATCTGGACATGATGTTATACAGAATTAACAGGAGTTTTTCAAACCACATCATCATATAACAAAAGAAACTCAGCTCCTAGCATAAGTAAATATTTCAGCCCATAACATTCAAAGTAACTATTTCCATTCAAACAAAATCAGGTCCATCCACGAGATGTATTTATCCCTTTATTTACCAACTCTAGCCAAATATTTCAGTGTGCCATCTTATTACAAATATGAATCACAAACAGGGACAAGAGGAACCTTCCACCTGAGCTCCTGAACCGTTATGGTTACTATCCCTACAATACACAGCATTCAAACTGAATAGTACAACTTTAAGCTCTTAACTACTCCAAGAGAAAACAGCACTGCTCTTCTATTTTAAGACTTGAGGCAAAGTCTCTTTAGCTACACCCACTTCCGTCTTTCAAATGTCTTCACAGAAGAGCAAGGAAAGTCTCACTTTAAAACCTCTGTGTTTCCTTTCTTCAGTGTAATGAAGTGGAAACACATAGTAAAAAGTTAAAAAATGGCCACTAACCTCCATGTGTGAAATGAGAGTTCAGCAAAACAAAGTTATTTTTGTTTGGGTTTTGTTTGTTTGTTTTTTTAACCTTTAGGATGATTGTCCTGCAGTAATACATGACTTTTATGTATGTCTGAGCTCCTGGACTGTTTGCCTGTTAAAGCCTGAAAGATGTTTAATTAGTCTTCATTTATTTAAGCACACAGCAGGTATCCGACCAAACCAAAACAGCAGAAGGAACAACATGCTTTGGAGTTGTATTTCTCTTGATAAGCCTGTAGCCTTCACTCTCTTTCTAGAAAGCTCTGTACAGAATACTGCCATAACTTTTAATTTAACCATGGTAGGGAATTAAGAACACGAAAGAGAGGGCCAGTGGTAGAAACGAAGGACTGCAAGTCATGAATACCAATTTCAGTGGCACCTACTAATCTGTTGGTATATAAATTTCAAGTAGCCTACCGCACTCTTACTGTCTTCAGCACAGAAACAGCGCGCTGGCTGTTTGATGCCTCAGCTGTACCGAGCCACAAATGCTAATGCTTACCTTGTCATCGCTGTTTTGTATTTCTAAACTTTTTACCTCCAAAAGATCCCTCCAATGGTAAGACAATGACTATTAGCTGCCAGAGTCAGAATCAAGTACAAATTAACATTTTCAATAAATGTACAAATCATTTATTTCAAAGTCAAAAAACTCAGAGGTACAAACAAAATATTTAAGAAACAATAAATCCAGAAATGTAAACACTTATAGAAAATATACGAACTGTACCAATTTAACCACCCATCATTCTTCATGGAAAACAGTGAGAAGTAGACAGACAAATCAATGCCTAATTGTTCTTTCTTCAGATTCTAGTTTAGAGGTAGAATACTACTGTGAAAGACTCAATAAAATTTAGTTCAGTAGAATTATGCTACAAGTGAATTTGGCCCGTATGCTTATAAATGTAATGAAACCAGAAAATAAATCTCTTGTTGAGAGCTCTTACCCAGTAGAATTTGGCACAGCACTTCCCAAGAGCACCTTTCCTGATAAATACTGGTTTATGCTTTTGCAAGTAAAGGATCCTGTGCTTTTTCCATTATTGGCATAAAGAAAGCATTTAAAAATAGACAGGAAGTCCCAACTTTTTAGCAGGCATACAGAAAACCAGTGTTTTTCACTAACTTGTCCAAGATAGCCAAACTGGAAAAAAAACCCCTTTAACTACGAAAGAAGACTTTTTGAAAGATTTCAGGAATACCTGACGCTTACATATTTGGGTGGCACAGTTCTCAAGGCGTGGGGAAAAAAAAAGTTAATACAACAGGAAAAAAGTCTATTTTCCACTATCTCAAAGGAGAGGAACTGACCAGTTTTCACATTTTACTGTCCGTCAGTCTCCACCAAATGCTACAATTCTATCATCTCTGGAGAAAGTGTATCTACGTGAGACACTAAGTTCAAATCCAGTAAAAAAGTACCCAGGTAGTCTCAAAGGAATGTATCTTCCTTTTTCTTCATCAACCAATCTGCTACAAGTAGAAATTAAGATTGTAGTTCCTCAGACAATATATACAAATTCATAAAAATCAGAAACAATTTGCAAGCTCAATGACATACAAGATTATTCAGAAAAAAATCTTGGTTTTTTGTTTTTTTTTTTTTTACACACAGACTGGTTGCTAAGTGCATTATTTTAAATTGCTGCATGCAAATAAAATCTATGGTTGTTTAAGGGACTTCACTATAAACAAACAGGCTTCTGCAGTTTAGTTTAACAAGGACTTCCTCAAGTAGTTGCTGAAAGATATTTGTGTTTTAGAAGCAATAAAAATAAAGTTTGCAGTCTTAATGCCTTCTTGCTTTATGATATAAGAACACTTCTGGAGATGTAAATATGATAAAATCCCAATTTAGACAGCCAGTTCACAAGGACTCAACCATGACCCTGCTTCTTTCAAGCAAATGAAAGCAAAGCTAGGCCAATGTTCAGTACCTTTTAAAAATTCCATCCTTGCCACACATACTTTGCTTACAAAATAGCACCACACAGTAATATTCACCACAAAACAAAACAAAACACCCACAAATAAACAAACATTAGAGTTTCTGCATTCACTCAACAACTAAATCTCCCATTTGTTTAAATGACAGGTTTAAGTACTAAAAACAAGAGTTGTGACCATTAAGCTCAGTTCATGGAAGAAGGCAGAAACAGAAATTTACTTACTGTCATTAATGAGACATTGCCTTGTATTTTTCTTTTGTAAAGAAGTTATCTAACAGAGAAATCAATACAATCCAAATACCTTAAAAAAATTGAAATATAAAATGTGAACAGGCCTGCTTTTATGATATTCTTCTCCATTTCCAAATACCATCTGGAACAGTGTCTATCAAATATTACATGCAGTAAAAAAAAAATGTATTCTTGATTACATGAAAGATCGAAAGGCGTAAGCTATAACAATAATTGGGAGAAAACTGAAATGGTAGCACCAACTCTTCTATGATTGCTATCACAGGCTAAACCTGAAAACACAGATAATGGCATTTCCACCTTCCTCCTTGCCCCTCCCTTCAGAAAAGCCAGCTCAAAAAGAGTGCTTTCTGCCACAGACTAGCTGAAAGAGGTTTGCATGTGCCAGCCACCTCATTTGGGGCAAAATTAGTTGTGTGGCACAGCTTAAACAACTAGTCTGAGCTATGTTTAGCTGGTTTTTCTGAAGCAAATTAAAGAAGCACTTAAACTGTACTCATGGCAGAGCTGACAACACTGCCTGACAAATAACCATTAGTGATCTCTTCCATCAGCACTGGAGGATCAGCCCAGGACAAAGCAGAACTGACAAGCTTTCCTTGTACTGCAAAGTACATTCTTCTGTTGAATATGAAGCCTTGCAAAAGGCAGACACCGAAAGGCATAGAAAACCAATACAGGAAAATTTCAGACATGGATTTTCATGTATTAGGCCTTCTGATTCCTTCATGGAATTTCCACCATCTCCCAAAAGGAGCTGTGCATCCTCATCCAGGTAAAAGAATATTACATACTTAGATTAAGAAAACGTATACAGATAAGAAGAGTAAATGTTAGGCCATATATTAAACTATTAAACTATCAATATCATGATTCTTCGAGAGCTCAAAACAGACTGAAAGAAGCCATTTTTAAGTATATATCCAGTTTCATCCCTCATTTTTCCACTCTGTCCCCCATTATGTCTTTCCCTGTATGTATTTTAATGGTCAGAATGAAAATATTTTGTGTATATACAAACCAACTACATTTAACCCTGTAAAAACTAATCCAAAACTTCAACATTCTTTGTAATTTCTGTATATTTAGACAATTCTTCTTCTACACATGCAAGATACTTTTCAGAATGTTAGAAAAAAAATCTTTCGTATTTCACATCTTCCCCAAAGGAGTAAGTAAACTTGATTATATGTTGGTACACACTATACTGTATACCTTCATAAAAACAATTTTGAACATATAGGTTACAAGTTAAAAAAGCCAACAGTTGACCTAGGCATTAGTTAAAGTAAGTCTTCTTGTGTTTGTAAGCTCTAATAACAGAGGGAATATCAAGAAACAGTCTAGGGCTTCCATGAAAAAACAAGTTTCACCAACTTTTCCCCTTTTTGGCACCTCAAAAATTAAAGTTGTTGCTCCTCTTTCTAATTCTGCAGTAAAAGTGACAATAATACAAAATAGCAAAATATATATGGTCCCTCAGTGTCTTCAGTAAGTGAAACATTTTTATCCAGACAGTGGTCTAGTTTCTCCCACGTCTTACATATGCTATACACCATTCTGCCACAAAAGAGAACTTACTGTTTTATTACACCTAACCACTGCCTCCAAAGTGTAAGGTCCAACAACTGTTTCACAGACAGAAATAATTTCTCTCTCAAAACCCAAAGAAAGCGTCTTTAAAGGTTTACACCAGATTTTTCTATAACAAAGAAGAGCCAAATCCTATGAACTGCAGAGACCCCCAAGCATGGCAGATCTAAATACAAGTTGAGAACCTTCAGAGGACAAGAGTACAATCACGTACCCTACACACTTCCTTGCACAGTGTTAGATGTTCTGATACATTAATGCACCACTTTCAATACCCAAGCACATTCATACTCCAAGATGTAATTGTGAAAATGGTTATGCTACAAACGTGCTGTAACTAGACCGAGTTAGAAAGACAGCACATTAAGAATCTAGCATCTCAGTAGCTGGGGTTTTTTTAATGCTCTCATGCATGCAAGGCACAGTCAAATGTCAGCTGGACTGCAGTGACAGCTCTTTTGAGAAGTTCCTGCCCTAGAACTTATTTTTTTGTGGGGAGGGGAAAAAAGAGGTAACAGCTACTCTAAGCACTGAGGCAAGTTTTACTCTTCCAAGGTGAACTTCACCACTGAACGGATGGTTGGTACAAGTCCAATACACCATTTATATTCTAAATAAAAGCTATTTTGAAACCTCAAGTTGATACTGGCCTCATGCCAAACTCCCGAGTAGTGGTAAATTTCAGCTGAGAATGTAAAACAGAGAAACAGCCAAAGCTTTTACAAAAATTATTTTATATGGCAACATGGTTGTAAGTGTCACTTTGAAATAGCAATAGTTGATTTAAATGACACCATAGCACCAGAAGTTAAAGTGTGGATTCACAGAATTACAATATGCATATGTCTTTGTATCTGAGAAGTTAATACTAGCAAACTATTGAAACACTGGCCTTCCAGTGCACACTGCACAATGCAGTATCAACAAACTTAACCGAACCCTAGAAGTCACAATGTCAACTTCTGTTTTACTGGAGTCCATTATAAACCGCGTGGCAAAACAGACTTCCCTTGCCTCTTCTGTGGTATACTAAGATACTTGAGCTTTTTCCATTAAAAAAACAACATAGCAATGACTTGGCAAAATACAAACCCTATTGCTTGCCCAGTGTTTAAGTGGAAAGCACAGCCTAGGTAACTCAGCACGTTTGCCAACAGGAAAGAAATACAGCTTTTTATCCACATCTAGTTAGAATGTCAGATACTGGACATACACGTAAAAAAAAACCCAAACAACCCAACAGAGATGTCAAGAAATAGCTTTAAGTCATGACATTTGCTTTTAATATTTATACCTGTAGCTAGAGTAATGGTGGTCCATCAAATGCACTAACGTCTTGCAAGCCATGCAGATCCAAATCCCACAGTGACATTAGCACCCTTGTGGAGGCAAAACATTACGTCACCAAGTCTGCTGCTGTAACCCAGCAGTGCAGTCTTGGAAACTATCTTCCCAAATCACATGCCCTTTTGAAATTCTGGTGTAGTAAAGGCTGCTACTGGTTGCACTTTTGAGTCTTACCTGAGAAAGCAGGGAAATGCAACCCCAGGGCAAACAAAGGTCAAAGTTTGCTTGCAGCTCCCTAAGGTCTCACTCCTTTAGTCCTTGATTCAGTGCGTATGTAAATGACAGTTCCTAGCCAGCAGCTTCAAGTAAATGACAAAAAGAAGTCGCTGCCTTGGACATTGGTTTCATGGAATGCATCTTTGAAACACTGACCAAACAACTCTTGTTAAAGTCAAAAGAAGTGTGAAAAGCAACTGCTTTCATCTTTCTCAACAGGCTGTATCCATACCTACACACACTGTCTATATTGACTCCATTTCTTCCCATATTGTTTCCTTCTCTTTGCGAAGCAAGAGCTCATTCCTGCTTTTTATAAAAACATTTAAAGACACTGTCACCAAAGTGAATTTACAGCAAACACCCCTACTACCCCAAATCACCCCCAATCTTCAGAATTAATTTAATGGAAGTTAGTTATAAGGATATAAGTTTTATGTTTGAAAATAAAGTGCATAATGACTGTCATTGAGAACTTTGCTGATTTCAGGTTAGCATAGTTCGCATCAGTCCTCAACAACGTAAATAAAATACTAATTAAAACATAAATTGGTAACATGAGTCAAAATCTGAAACAGCACACATGAAAAATAAGTTTTGTATAAATGGGGAAAAAAAAAGAGAAAGGAAAGTGAAATGGAATCCCTAGCCCTTTGTGGAACTGAACCTACTATACAGCTATCCCAACATGCAGCATCTGAAATGAAGAATCACAGTCTGTTTGCTTCACTTCTATTCCCGAATTCAGTTTGCAGCTTTCTGGTGTCTGACTGATTTCATCTCGGGCAGGGGAAGATGTATCTTGAGGGAGATCTACAGAGACCATGTCAGATGAAGAATCTTGGCTTTCTGCTGAAACAGAGATTTGTGGCCAGCAGCCCTCTGTTTCATCATTGCAATCTGTCCCTTTGTCAGCCTCTTCCAGTTGCTGAACAGATTGCAAATACTGTTGTATTAGTCTGTTGTCCTGCTCGTTACTAGAGCTCTCTCTACTTTGCCCACATTCCCCAGGGCCATCCTCTACATCTGAAGAATATGCCAAAACAGAATCACCACATTGTTTGACAGTTTCCACTGAAAGAGAGCTCTCAGTTCCTTCCATTAAACTCTGTTCAGAGCTAAACAAGTCGCCAGCATGAGTCTGGTCAGCCATGGAAGAATGAAAACCAGAATCTGGGAACTGCAACAAAGACTTTTCCTGAGGAACATCACTAGCTGGAACCAAGCAAGCAGAACTAGCTTCTGGTGGAGTTTCTTGCTCAAGTGTGGATGATCGAATAGATGGTTCGGATGGACATAAATTACCAGCTGACAGGATCCCAGGTTGCCAAGTGGCACCTAAATTTTGTGTCACTGAAAGCTGCCACTGTTGAAGGGATTTAACCTGTAAAGTGTAAAGAGAATTTCGTTATGAAATGCAACTAAGAAAGCACTTTTATTTCTAGACTATTTCTTGCAATCAGCAACAAAGCTTTAGTATAAAATATAAGAACAAGTTAACTAACAGAAGTGTCGCTATACCTTTCGGGAAAATACATTCTTCCCACTGTTAAATAATGATTTTCAAAGCTAAGTGCCCAACACTGACAGAGCACACAAGCCTCCCAGCTGAAGTACCTGAAGAAAAAGGAATCTGCTCTTATAAGCAGAAAGGATGGGGAACCTTTATGAAATAACTCATGTTTAAGAAAACAGTCAGTCTTATTTTCAGAAGAATGGCTTATTAGAAGATGCATTAATAACTTTCCTTTCCGTACTTTAGATACGAGTTGCTCACAACCAACATAGCTTGACATCATTTCATATGCCCTGCACATCTAGCGGGCACATCATTCTTCACACTTCTGCTACGTTTATTTAGCTTCCCTTGCATTTTGTCCTCCTTCTCACAACAGGCTATAATTTAGCCTTTTGTAACAAAACCGGTGTTCTTGCACTAGTACTTCCGAATGCTATTTTCCCTCAGAATACCAGTATAGCAAACAACACGGCAATTATTCTCATACGCCACCCAAGTCCTCACTGGAAAAAATGAACCACATTGACTATCTCTTCAGGATCTACAGTATGAAACAATGCCTTTCAAAGTCATATGTAAGCAGAAGAATAAGAGGACTAAGACTATTTACCTGATTCCAGAGAAATCTGACAGCTTCCTCCTGTACAAGCCTCTGAATCCTGTCTTCCTCTCTTTCTTTTCTTAGTCTGCAAGAACACACATCCAAATTTATGCAGCTTAAATAAGCTGCATTTGGGTAACAAGATCAACAAGAACACATAAAAATGCCTACTTATATAACAGCACTCTTGAAAGACACAACAGAGCCTAACATTAAGGCACTACTGCAGTCTGATTTGCTATCAATATCTAGCTGCTGACTGCAAGTTTCTTTCTCAGAGTTACATTAAGATTCTGCTTCCTTTTGCTGCAGCATATTTATTGCCTTGCCAATATTTTAAGTGTATTTTTGTAAACTGAACCTGAGCTCTTCATTTTAGGTAGACATGCTCCTTTTTCCTGCACAAAAAAACCCTACAACAAAATAGTGCTTTTTCATTTCAAATTGTGCATCTCCCCATCCATCCTACTTGGATGTAGGTATGATGTGTAAGCACTGGGAGTTTCTACAGGTTCACTGAGGGATCAACTTGATTCATAGAAGTTTTGTTGCTTGTGATAGCAAGGGAAAAGAACCTATAAGACCATCAGTTCCCATGCTGATCCAGAAAGATAGTAACTAAATTCACAATTTATATCTTACAAATTGAGGAACTTTGACAATGACCTCCTCCAAACATGGATTCATAGGATCAAAAGAAAAAAAAAAAAAAACACCAAAAAACCAGAACTAAGCACAGAATCACATTTTAAAATTGTATCATGTAAGGCAGAGAGAATTCTTCTTTTCACCAATAACAGAGGAATGACTCTCAATACGAACACTTCATTTATAGACTCTCTAATTGCTAGGAGATAAGTTTAAAAAAAAACACCACACTTAGCAATTTCTATTTTGGTTATGCAGTGTAACATGCAAGTCCCACTAATAGAGGACTAGAAAAATGTATTCTAACACAACCCACTCACAGAAGACACTTCAGGAGTATGAACAGCTATGTGCATAACTGTGCTTATCTTACAGAAAGCAACCCTATCGTAATCACAGTTTTATATTGCCAATGCTAGGTTCTTCTATATCAAGACCCATTTATAGCTGTTCTGAAATATCCCGGAATGATGGTTATATTCATTCAGATTTGAAAATACACAGCATGACCTCAACTTACTCTTCTATTTTGTCAGTTAAGCAAACGATGTGCTCCTGCATTCTGTTCAGTCGAATTTCATACCGCACTTCCTTGGCTCGGGGATGGTAGTTCCTCGTGTAAAATCCTCTCCAGCAAGCTTGAAGCTTGGTAGCTGCTTTAGTCATTCTTTGCAGTTCAGCTGTGCCTTGATTGACAACAGCTAATGAATCGGAACTTTCTCCTGTCATCTGGTCAGGACAGAGAGTTGTAACTCCTGATTCAGCACCTACTGAGGTGCTGGGGTGACTATGCAGAACTTGGTCTTCAGAGGATGCTGAACAGTTGCTAGTAATAGCAGTCAGGCTAGTTGCTACTGGATCAGGAGAAGGCAACAGCACAGTCTCTTTGATAGTCTCTTGAGTTTCCACACTTCCCACTGCTCTGTTCGAGTGCCCTCTCGTAACACATGAAGCTTCCTGCTTGTTAGCCATCTCTCTGCTATTAACATTTCTCACACATTCAACCACTGTATCATCATCATCTTCTAGGCTCAAATTGCTTCCATGTAGCTTCAAGTCTGAAGTAGGAGATGCTGGAGACAGTCCCGAAGTAACTGGCATGAAAGTAGACTCCGAGGATAAAAGGCTGCTGTTTAGCTTGTCTTCATCTGTCTGTATGTCTTCAAGGTATAGCTCTTTGCGAAAACTTGTTTCAAGAAGAAAAGTGTTTTTTACTGCATAGGAATGATCATCATTTGCACTTGGTCCAACCCAAGAATTCTTCTGGATGATAGGTTCTAGATAGGCAGAAAGCCATATTCAAAAGTGTCATAGTATTTCAATAACATAACTTCTTTTATTTCACAGGGACTCACAATTTCTTTTAGATAGTTAGAACCTCGGTGTGTGAGAAGGTCTAAAATGCATGGTGATAGAGCAATGATGATAGGCATTACTTCTACACAACAATAAGAATGTAACTACTTATCCCAGTAACATCTACAAACTTTGTAAATACTGGGTACAGTAAATTGCACAAACTGCCTCCCCCTGGAGAAATTACACTTTTATCAGATGGAATAGTCAAAGTAGTAACTCTCCAGTTTATTAGAACGTGTTTTTCACCTAACAATCTCACCAGAATTTCAAGACATGAATAAGCATGGAACATATGGTTAGAAAACAAAGTATAACTTCAACTGAAAATGTACCCCCCTCCTCAAAAAAAAGTCAACGGGATAAAATAACAGGGCCTTGTTCTGAAATTCTCTCCACAAAGTTATCTACATTCAGAAAAAAAAGATTTATTTCTACAGGTTAGATCACAAGTGCAGATTAGCTTCTTACCACTTTCCAGAACTATCTGTGGTGGCTGGACTGGACTGCTGTGTTCATAAGTAACTGGTAGTGTTTTGTTGGGAGTAGAAGATGTAGGTGGCCCTTCGTTTTGGTTTTGATGCATCAACTGCCTCTGGTGGAGCCTAAGCACAGAGTTACAGCAGACTTTATATTTCTTTTAAACTTTTTTTGTACAGAAGACATCTAAAAGAAACTATCAACCACTTTAAAGGAAACAAGTGATCAATCCACTCTAAGAAGAGAGGGTAGTTATGCAGATCCCTACACCTACAAGACACTACTCCTGCCCCTTTTTCTTCGTTACATGTATCAAAGAAAAAAGGGAAGAAATCCAACATGCAACTCTGACTATAGACTGAAAACCATGAAGTATTTCTACACACAGTAAAGTTAGGCAGATATTTCAAGTGTTTACTTCAGGATATGTTATGTTTTATGCATAGAGGAGTTTGAGGAACAGCGTCTTTCACGTTTGAAAATGACTGAATCAAGGAAAGGGTTACTGTTACTCAAGGGACAAAATCCTAATAAAAATCAACAAACAGTGCCACAAATGTAAAAATCATCCTTTACAAACTGAGAAAACACACAGGTCATTTCAGCTCAGCTACATTAAAAGATCATGAGGTAGAGGTCAAACTGCCTTAAGAATCACTTATGTGTGTGTGTATATATGGGTGGGGATCTTGGGGGGTTGTTTTTTGCTGAGGTTTTTTATTTTGTTCATTGGGTTTTTTAAAAAATTTTTAAAGAGTTATCTTCTGCAAGCTAATTTCCTGCATTTTCTCCAGAAACATCATGTGAATGTCAGAGCACTTGGCTGGAAATTCCAACATCAACATGCTTTTACTGTACCTTATCCTCTAAGATGATCCCAACATTTCTATAATTTCCTCCTGGAGATCAACCTACACAGACAAAGTATGCAGTAGCTCATTCCAGATGCTCCCAGGTCTTCATCCCTTTTGATGAGATGCCGCCCTTCTGCTTACGACAGGGCTTTTGCAGCCCAATTTTCTACCCACACTATGCCATTTAGGTAGCCTGCTCCTTTGAGCTGAGTCTTCTGCTCTGATCTTTCTGCAAAAAAAGCTTTTCTATAGGTCCTGGGGAATAGGACCTGTATTGTTATGTTTTCTGGCTTTTCATCCCAATTAGTCCACCTTCTCATGGGAGGAAAGTGCACCACAGTAACTCTCCCGATTTACTTCCACAGAGCTTAGCAAAATGGCTACTGCTGGCAGAAGCAGCAAGCTCTGTAGAGGCCTCTGCTGACAGACCCGAGGTGCCAGATACAGAGATCATCAGGTGCGTCACTGGTGTGTCCTTCAAAGGGCAACCTTAACTTTAAAACCAAGAAAGAACACGCTAACAACAAAAAAGTGGCTAATAAAGCAGCATACCACAGTAGTCTTCATTTACAGTTAGAACAAAAGTACATCTGAACTTCTTTTTGAGGTTTTCCTCACTTTCTCCATGGCGAAAATCTCCGTTGGTAGTTTACTTTAATCACAGTCCTAACATAAATCACCTTAACGTCCTACAGAGCACAGACTGAAAAATATAAAGAATTTGCCCCTAGATGGCCCAGCAAACAGGAAACCACTCCTGCTGCTGCTGCCGTCTTGCCTCTCACTTCCCTCTGGGACACATCCTTTACCTCCATTACTTTTCCCATCCCCAGCACTCACTGTTGCTTTGAAATACTTCAAAGGAAATGTTATTATATCTAACATGTAATAAGACATATAAATATGTTCTCAATTACAATCTGTAACGACAGAGAAACAAGAAGTTCTCACCTTTGCTTACTCAGTATTTTTTCCAGTTTGGCATCCTCTTCAGTCTGGAGACCGTATGTAGATACAAGAGGACAAACAGTAGCCAAGTACTGCACTAGCTGAACATGCTGCCCAGGCCGATAGGATCTTCCCTTACCTTGACTGTAGAGCCATTCTGCTTTTAAACTGTTAGGAAGGGGGAGACCAGTAACCATTAACGCAAGGCATAAAGCCCCTAATTCTCCTTTGATCGCTGTTCTTCTAGTGGGTACCCAGGAGCTAACCTACAAATCTAATTAAAACTTGAAACACGAGGGAACTGGGAATTTCATTATTGGAATAATTAAAGTATTCCCTCACATAAGAATCGATGAAACAAAAAAAATCCTCTGACCAACACTGCGCATTCTCTGCTTCATCTGTGCACAGTCTTTGAGCACTGAAAACACATTTGTGTCAATGAATTTATCAGCCAAGCTTTCACAGAAACAGAAAAGCTCACACAAACATGGAAAATAGCTACAGGGAGCAAATCTTGCTGAAAGTATTCAACAGCTGAAATCTGTTTTCAATTTAAATGTTCTTCAGTCTGAGAACATTTAATATAATATGTCTATATATAACAATACAGTTAACACAGAAAACCCCATTGGTCATGAAAAAATTTCCTAGAATTTTTACAGTCAACTTTTTGGGCAAGTCATAATATGTTATGGTGAAACAGAACCAGGATTGGTTTACTTTTGACCAAAAAGGCAGCTTTTTATTTTAGTAAGGGGGAAAAAAAGACATTAATGTCCTGGAATATGTTAATGTATTGGACTGGAATGTGTTTATATTGGATAACATTTATGCTTGGACTGTTCTGATGTCAAGACGTCCAAGAAGACACCTCTACTGTCATACAGATAGCAAAGTGATATAATGACCACAACAATGCAGTAACAAGTGATTTGAGCAAAACAGTATTTGTAATCAATTTGTCATTGACACAAAAAATGTCAAATCTAGAAATGCACATGCAAGTCAGGCCCTTTTATACAAGGCGCACATTTGAGCTTCCCCCACAATAATACCTTTAATGTCTGCCGATTGTCTCATTCTGCAAAGTCAAAGAGGCTGTACGCTTGGAAGGGGAATCAGGCAATTTATAAATTGCTACCACAGTTTTGCTCTGTAAGAGTGTTACTGCAAGTTAAGTTAACAAGACAAAAGCTTAACTTTATACTTCCACTTCAATAAACTTGTGATCTTACATAATAATTCCAGTGTAAGAACAAAAATTTAGCAAAAGCAACAATGTTAATTGGTCTGTATCTCATGTGTCCATTAGCAGGACAAATAGAAATTCAGATCATTAGCACTTTTCCATTTTTTTGTTGTAAAAAAACCCGCAATTTCAGCTTAGACAAACTAATAATTGTAGAGATGTTATACTATTATGTCACCTTTCCTTCTGAGAAATCACATATCCATCAAGAACTTTAAGGTTCAGACACCAGCTGACAATATATGGCCTGTAGTCAAAGCCAGGGATAGAAGGTGTGGCCATCACACAAGGATTGTTCATGATTGACAACTGTTCCAATTGACGAAGAGAGGCCAGGAAAGAAACCTCGAGAAAACAAGATATATTTGTTAACTGAACAGAACCCATTAAGTGCTTACAGAACGTACCATATTTCTCCTAGTTACAGCTGGACTTCTCCACAAAACAGCACAGTTACAAACATATTGAAAATCACATTTGCTTTTTGAACATGAACATTTTCAAAGGACCTTCTACCAACTACTGCCATTTTCCCATTAATTCTCCTGTAAGTACTATAGCTCTTGGAAAGCACTGGCTTATCTTAAAATCCGGGAATGGAGCAATACTATACTTTTCTATACATAAAGCTATGATTCCAGTTCACTACAACAGGCAATGAGACTTTGACAAAAAAAAAAAAGTCAAGTCAAAAAGCTGGAGAAACACTGTCCTGTTTTGAAGAGAAATGTGTTACCAAAATAAGATATTTCTCACAATATGGAAGTCCAACTGACAGTTATATTTTGAAAAACACAAACAAAATAATAAAGACAAAAATCTCAAGCAGAATATTTGTATCTCTTATATGGTATTTAAGAAACAGATAAAAAAAGACATGGGCCAAAAAACATTCAGCTGCAACAAGTGCAATTCAAACCTCTATTCTAAACACAGCAGCTGCAGAAGCCCTCTGCAGCAGCTCATCAGCTCAGTTTTCAACCTTCAATCACAAAAAGCTCTCTATGAATTTAGTCCTCAAAGTATACTTCTGACATCCCTGAATAATACAAAAACATAAAATAAAAAAGGCAAAGTTTCCTTCAAGGACAAATTTTAAAAGGTACCTAGCTTGTGCAGCTAATGCAAGTATAGTTGTTGCATATAACCATTTAATAGTTACTTCTATCAACATGGTTTGTTTCAAAGAAGAGAGCCCATATCCAGTTACATCCTCAAAGGAATTATCCACCTATCTGCTTTCAGTCTACCTAAAGTCAAGGAGATTAATCTTCCATGTTTTACCTCATTTAAGTCTCTGATTTCATTTTCTGCCAAAGAAAAAACAGTCAGATTCTGAGGTAGGCAAACAGGGGCAGTGCGAAGTGAAGTTATAATATTTCCATGTAGCAACAGAGTCTATAAAATAAAAATATGGTGATGAAATGGATGTTTGATCAAAACCCTCATTTCTTGTCCAGGCAATACCTGCACAATACACACAAAAGAACTATAATTACAGGTTTCTAGTATTATCAAAATTAATTCTGTTTATTGCAGCAAGGGAAAACCAATTTTTATATTTTAGAGAAAAACCTTCTTATTTTAAAAGGCAGAACTGAAGTATAATCACATTTATAATAAAATGTATTTGGAAATATTATCCTCTACATTGTTCATGCTGGAAGAGTTAACACTATGTTTTGTCTTGATTCGCGACATGAGACAAGAGAAACGAGAGCTATGAACAAGATCTCATCACGTTATCTTTATCAAAATCAGTAGAGTGGGTATAGGGAAAAAAAAATTAAAAATCACTGCCTCAGTTTCTGTAACTTGATAACAAGGAAAAGAATTCTTACATGCTTCCCTCTAGAAACTACAGTGATTAATTAAAATGCTTTAAGAGTTAGTGTTTGAATAATGAATGCTTTAAAAGGCAGCAATTTTCAAAGCAGATTTCTTTATGCAAAGAATATAATGAAAACAGACAAAATAGCACGTACCTTCAGCAACGTAAGCTTGGAGAGATCACCTAATTGAGCTATGTTATTGTCTGACAAATCAAGATGCTGAAGAGATAGACAGGAATTCATTTGTTCAATGGCCTACAAAACAAAGAAGTCAGTTACTCACAGTAACTCTTTTTTTAGTGATTAAATAAAACCAGGTATCAATAATTATTGATTCAAAAATTATTTTGAAAGCTAAAACACACCAGGTAAGTAACCCAAAATGGAAATCATGTTTTTACAGTTTCATTTTAAAGAGGATAATTCTTGTCCTATTTTAGGGACTACTTCTCAATTCTCATTACATTTTGACACCAAATTTTTTGTTTTCCTAGACAATTCTTGTACGGAAGTTGCCCTCCTTCATTTCATAAACCAGCAGACACAAAACTTCAACATTTGTTCCAATCAAAACCAGAAACATATTCACATTTCTTTGGTGCATTTTCCAAATTTCTGCAACATGAGATTCTGGAAAACTTATAAAGACTAAACACTTTACCTTCAGATTATTTCCTGCCAAGTTCAGCCATTCCAGGTGCACCAACTCCTTCAGCCCTTCCACGTACCCAATACTATTATGGGGCAAGTTTAGCACCCGGAGCTTAGTCAGTTTTGCTACACCCATCATGCGCACCAAACGATTGTTGGCTACAGAGAGCTGCAGATTGACACGCAAATAAAAGAAACAGTTTTAACTATTACACTGCACAGAGAGAATAGGCTTTTATTTTTTGTGGTTAAAAATCTAATCCAACAGGAACTACTTCAATCTATGTATTCCATTTGCAAGCATGTAATACGGAAAAAAATGCAAGAGCCAGGAAATAAATTACTAATGAAAGAAAGTAAGTCCTCACAACTCACTCTGCACACTTTCGAGAACATCTTCCTCCTAGCAATAGCTAAATAAAGGAGAATGAATGAGGAATCGTGTCATATGAACGTAAGATTTAAAAATCGTAATTCCCAAATCATTGTGCAAATTGTTGCACCACACCTGCTGTAAAATCATACTCACTGTCAGTGTGGCAGCGGACTAAATATATTTCACATGATTTTCAAAAAAAGTCCTGTGCTAATAGGACTGTAAATCCAAAACTTTTTAAAAGATAAATCCTGATTAGACATACACATTAACAACATGACCACCAAGCTGGCAGACTGGTGAAGGTTTGTTGTAGCAACAAACCCCGCCTCTCCTATCTCAGTTTAGCTCCTCTCTAGAAGCTGCTAGGTGACTTGAAGTCTATCTGGAGGCACTTCCAGTGATAATTAACATGGACTTGCACAGCTTTGCCCCAGAGGAATTAATACTCTGATTTTTGCAAGCACCACGCACATGCTTAACACTGTTATCACCAATAACCTCATGAACTCAAATGGACTGCTGCCAGTATTAAAATTAAGGATAAGCACATCAGGGCCTACATGAATGGACATGTTAACTAGACTACATAGATCCCTCTCATTTTTTTTTTTTTTTTTTTTTTTT
>Ga0065711_1038916_pt1 | contig 18289 bp, 10 predicted proteins | sample Hoacrofraction12_FD_59098 | JGI IMG/M metagenome (GOLD analysis project Ga0065711, IMG submission 59098) | Hoatzin crop microbial communities from Cojedes, Venezuela - Epithelial fraction 12 v2 (version 2) | ecosystem: Host-associated > Birds > Digestive system > Esophagus > Crop | place... | reverse complement strand
AAAAAAAAAAAAAAAAAAAAAAAAAAAAAAAAAAAAGGATTCTTAGTAGAAAAGACTAATGAGTAATTAGCTGGTTTGCCACCAAGATCCTATTTTTGTGGGCGGGTAATATGGCTTTATTCTATTGACAATTTTGTAGACAGACTATAGCCTAAGAAGATTTAATCAGTTATTATACCATGCCATTTCATTTGAACATCCTAGTAACTCAATTATCTCTAAAAGGAAATGACAAATCAAGTACCAGACCAGGAACTCCTAAAAATAGAGTTAACAGTGCTATTGCAGAAACACAGAATCACAGAATAACTGAAGTTAGAAGGCACCTCTTGAGACCACCTAACCCATCCCTGTGCTCAGAGAAGGGCTGCTGAGAAGCAGGTTGCCCAGGACCACGTCAGGTCAAGCTTTGAGTATCTCCAAGGATGGAGACTCCACTGCCTCTCTGAGCAACACGTGCCAGTGTTTGAGCACCCACAGGTGTCTGTTTGTATTCAGACGGAATTTCACATTTTCTTAATTTGTGCCCACTGCGTCTTGTTCTGTCAGTGGACAGTACTGAGAACTGTTCGGCTTCATCTTCTTAATTCCCTCCCATCAGGTATTTGTACACATTGATAAGATCCTGAGTCGCCTTTTCTCAAGGCTGAGCATTCCCAGTTCTCTCAGCCTCTCCTCATAGGAAAGATGCTTCAGTCCTGTAACCATATTTGTGGCCTTGCAGTGGACTTGCTTCAGTTAAGTCTTGTACAGGAGAGCCCAGAGCTGGACCCAGCACTCCAGAGGCTGAGGAGAGAGGCCAGATTACCTCCCTCAACCTGCTGGCAGTGCTCTGCCTAATGCGCCCCAGTATGTGGTTGGCCTTCTTTGCCATGAGGGTGTATTTCTGGCTTACGGTCAGCTTTTTGTCTGCCGGGACTCCAAGACCCTTCTCTACAGAGCTGCTTTCTGGCTGACTGTTCCCTAGTGTGTACTGCTGCCTGGGGTTATTTCTCCCAGGACACAGGACTTGGCATTTCTCCTTTGTTGAACTTCATGAGATTCCTCTCAAGTGTAATTCTCCATGCTGTCAAGGTCCTTCTGAATGGCAGCACAACCGTCTGATGTATTGGTTGTTCCTTCCACTTCTGTATCATCTATGCACTTACAGAGGGTTCGCTGCATCCTAGGGTCCAGTTCATTAATGCAAATATTCAATGATATTGACCCATTATTGACCACAGTGATACCCCACTAGTGACTTGCCTCCAATGGAACTTCCTTGTCCTTCGTGTGCCTGGGGATGGTTTCAAGGATTAGCTGCTCAATCACCTTCCTATGGACTTAGGTGAGGCTGACTGACTTGTAATTCCCTTAGTCCTCCTTCCTGCCCTTCTTGAAGATGATAGTGACACTTGCTCTCTTCCAGAATTCAAGAACCTCTCCCAGTTGCCATGACCCTTTGAAGACAATTGAGAGTGGCCTTGCAGTAACATCTGCCAACCCATTTAGCACTCATGGCTGCATCCCATCAGGACTTATGTATGTCCAGAATTATGAGCATGACAAATCCATCCCTTTATATGTTCCACCATGGATGTTTCTGACACTTAATATGAAATCGATTTCAAGAAAAGGCCAACTGTGCCTACAAAGAAAATCTGCCTGCCTGGTCTGTGAGTAGCACTTACACAGGGCAGTAGCCTCATGCCAGCCTGGCATTTTCTTGAAGAATTCCCTTGTATAGCAGAGTCTCGCGCTAGCAGAGGTCTATGTGAAACTTCAATTCTCATAACCAGTGAAAGAGGCAGAAAAGAACATCTGGCACCACGAGGAAAATATGACACAGCTTAGGGGGAAAAGCTCTCCTGTATGAGATAAATTTGTATTGTGGGTTTTTTTCATACCAGCAGCACCTGCATTTAAATCAAAGCAGGATCCATTTGCACAGTAAGGTGGGCGGCTGTCCTACACCTGGACTGCAGCAGGTTCCCAGTGCTGACGTTTCTCTGTCTCAGCTCCCTTCATGTCCAAGTGGAGAAGTATTCATGGGCCAGAGCATATCTTCAGGTTCTATACTTATAACGCTACAAGGTGGAACAAACTGACACATTCTATGCAGGACAGTTTAACAGTCTCCATCTTTTTCGTTCAAAATGAGTCTTTTTCTTCTCTGATGGGTTTAGTGTATTCTGATTCAAATTTCAGTGAAACCCGGGATTGTCACCTGCTAGCTCAATATGCTACACTTAGCTTCCTTTTAGACTCACACGGTATTTTTATTTGATTCTAGTGCTCCTGGGGACGGGCAGTGTTGAAACAAAATGGATTTTAGGTGATTTGATTTTCCATCCTATATATTTTTATAAACTCAGAAATGAACAAGTAAGAATGCACTAGAGCAGAATATAAATCCTCTTCTGGGATAAAAATAGTTCCAACAGAAGACATCACGGGAGAGAGAAAACCAAAAACGCCCTTTACAACCTATCCCATTCTGAATTCTGTATTTCTGAATCTGATAAAACATTAAATTTTTCAAAAGTTATTTCCTGTAATTGGGAAGACTAAGTCAGTATTTCCTTAAAAATAAGGACATTAAAATTTGAATAGAACTTATGAAAAATTACATAATGCCAGGTCTTAAGTTTCTTATTTTCTGGAGTTTCAAGTGAAAAAGCTATGACTTGTAGCAATGCTATATCTAGAAATATTTTTTCTTAATTATTAGGATGTCTAATTTAATAAACTGAAGCACACTAATAAATAGATGCAGATATCCTGAAACACATATCACTTTGTTACTATGAATTCTTGATATCTTATTTTGAAATCAACAGCTGATATGAAGTTCTTTGATCCCTGAACAGATACAATCTATGCTACTACCTTGCCATTTATTCCAAAATTGTGTTCTCCTCTATGGAGAGGGAAAAGTAAATGAGCAAATTTAGCCTGTAATTCACTTTGCTAGAACAACTATAACCATGACATAGCAAAGCCCGTCACTGCTAAAGTGTTCAAAAACAGTTCTGCACCAAATTTTCCACACAATCAAAGTTAGATACTGAATTACTTTGCAACCAAGGAGACAATCTGGCAATCGAGAAATGAAATGACTGAGAACTGTAAGTAACTTCAAGCATTTCAAAGTGTAATCTGAAAGTCTAACACACACTACATGAAGGACATAGAAAATCTAAAGGAATTTTTATGAACTATGGTTTCATCCAGCGTTTTTAAATCTAAAAGCATTTGAAAATATATATATGCTCAAGTCGTGGAGTCTCAGTCAAACTGGGTTTTAAACCACTAATAACACATTATCCATCTCCATTAGTCAACTAGTGAACAATATATATTAGACATTTACAAACATAAATGGTTGAATAACCCGTGTTCCTTACCAAAAGCTCTTTCAGGTAATACTCACAGGAGTTCTCCTTGCCCTCAGAAAAGAGTGACTACAAAGTAAATCTGTGCTGTGTGGTAAGGCAGCATGGTATTTTAAAGGCAAATGTAGTATTTCACTGACAAAAAAAGAAAGTGGTTTAAACAAGAACGATTGCAACAGCTGTATCATGATGTTACAAACCACCTCAAGCTTCCAGACATCAGCAGGCAGACCCTGAAGCTCAGGAGGAAAAATATGGATTCCTCACATGGCCATACAAAAGCATAGCTTAGACAGTACTAAAACACAGATTGTATTCTGACACTCTACCAACATTAAAACAATTCAGACAAGAAGCTTCAAAAACTTCTCCTATCTATTCTAACAAAAAGTGTATACAGATCTTTATTTCAATTTAAAAATAAATCTTCATTTTCTCCTCTCCCCAAAATGAAAGATCATGTTTACTTACAATATGCCAACATGTCTTTAAATTTACCAAGTAAATATTTAATAATGTTTAGCCTCGCAATGTTGATAATTACTACCTCTAGCAAGGGGAATGATGTTTTCATAGAGCTTAGGGCCAAAAGGAGTTATTACAGTCCATCCAGTCTCTAACCTCCTGAAAAATGCAGGTCAGATAGACTGTTCAAATGTTTTGCTGAAAGCTCTGTTCTCCAATTCTTGAATTGATATTGTAATTCCCATCTTTACCTTTTCACCACCACTGTATAATGTGTGGGGATTGGGGGTGGATGAAACCCCAAGCCAAAATCTTGAGGTGGAAATTCCTGGACTTCTTACATCTAATAAGAACATCCTTCAACTGTGTCAGACAAGGGAATTCAGTTCTAACAGTAGATTTTAGTAGAATGTAAGTGAGAAGAATTTACTTTTTAAGACAATTTAGGATGAAAGGATACTAAAACGAAAGGCTGAAAAGGAGCCAGTTAAATAAAATTTGAAAAATGAAACAGGTCTAGGGTTTTTATAGCAGCACCAGACGCAGGCTGGGAAATTGGGTCAGGAGCAGTGCCCACCTTCCCAGGGATTCAGGCTGAAACCCGTCCGGGTGGCAGGCTGCCCTGCCATGTCCTGAGCGAGAGGAGGCTGCGGCTCTGGGAAATGAGCAGCTGTGGCTCCTGTTGAAACCGATGAAAACTTTCATTCTTAATCCCCTGGATAATTGAACCCAACTGAAATAAAACAATTTGCAGGTAAAAGCTAAAGAGAATAAAAATAATTTGAGCGGCATTGCTTTCTGGACAAATTAGTTTCACTGATTCAATTGCCCTATTTGTAAATTGGGGATAATACTACTCCTGCTGCAGTCTCAGGAAGAAGCTGAGCAGATTAACTCATACGATCGGGAACATGAGAAACACTATAAAAGTGCTAAGTAGAAATTACAAGGTTTTATTATGGGTTAACCCTGGACACAAAAAATGAAATAAAACCCTATTAGGCTTCAAATATATAAAGACTAAAATGAGAAAAGTGTAGCGCAATGGGTCACTGATAGAACATCCCAGGCAATTTAACATTCATTGCACTGCCTGCTTCAAGCAGTCCCTAAATAATCACTGTGTACCAGCATATGAGCTTGATAAATCAATTTTATTTTGCTCATTGATTTACCCATGTAGTAGTAACACTATCACTACAGCATCTGCACACTTGACAGCTACAACACCAAAATACATTCCCAGGAACAGGAGAGTCAATGTTTTAAGAAAAGATTTCATTAAAAACATAATAATGGCAGACTTCTCTACATGGTAAAAATTGCCTCCACACAGAAAGCAGACAACATTGAAATTAATTTCTAAAACTCCTTCTCCCTTTTCCCTCTTCTTGTGTGTCACTGAACATACATGTCTCTGGTTATATATTCACTTCTGGTTGTCCTCTTGCTTTATGTCGAAATGTTCAAAATGTTTCAATAGCAAACTGTATACAGCTGATCAGATTTCTGTTATAAATACTCCTTTGATATACTTTTTCTCACTTTACCCACCCACCTCCCTGAGCCTCAGTGACTTAGGAAAGCCTGAATAAAATGGTCCCATGGTAAAAACAAAAGCATTGCTTGCATTGTATGTTTTTGTTTCCTTGGATAAATCTTCACATTTCCAGGTTATTGGAGAAATAGGAAATTTGAACAGAATCACAACATTTTAAGAGCATTTCTAATTTCAAGTCATGTCTAGGAATATTAATACTTGATCAACAGATCAGCATCTATATATGGTGTGCTTACATGGGAAACAAAATAAACAGCCACATTAAATGCTACAGTCCCTGCAATAACTATGTCACTTAGGTATTTAAACATTAAAGTTTAATTCTTCTTCTAAAAACTCAAGTCCCATTCTCATTTCTGATGAACTGATACAGAGCAATCGCTTAAAAATGTTCCGGTCTGACCTCATTTCTGAACTTCAGAAGCATAAAACGGCAGACAAGTCTTTATACATGTATTAGTCAGCTCTCTCAGCAGGCTATCAGAAACCAGGATCAGAGATTATCAATACTTAAAAAGTCAAATTTTGCCCGCATATGTGCATGTTGAGCTCCCACTGAAATCAGCAGGGTGATTTTATACAAGGAACAATTTGGCTCTAAATGAAATCTGTTAATCTAATAATAGCGTGTTCTACCAAACTGGGTTGGAGATAGAAAAGAATTCCACTTGCTACTGCTCACCTTTTTTTCTTCTATAGAGTTCAAGAATTTTTCTGCACTTACTGTCAGGGAAAAGTTAACAGTATTATTTAGTCCAAAGATCCTTGAAAGAGAAAATAGTTAATCTGTTCTATTATTAATTGTGTTAATGCAATTAACACAAATCTGGTGCAAATCAGGTGAAATCTCATGCAGCTCTTTCCCAGCTGCTGGTTCTTTCACAAAATGGTCTACAAGCCCACAAGTTAATTAAAGAATATTCAGTTTTTGTTTGTTCTTTGTTAGCAAAGCAACATTAATTTTTTCTATATCATCTCAGTTATGCTACTATTTCCCAATAAGTAGTATGATCAAGAGCAGTTTTAATTTTAAAAGATTACTCTAAGATTTCACTTCTCTGCGTGCTCATCATTTTCTTATTATCCCTATGCAAAAAAGATTTTGTGCTCTTCCCTTAAATAGGTAGCTTGATATAGACAAAAAATCTATGTAATCTAGTCTCCATAAAACATTCACTATATGTCAAGTGGTAGCATCTAAATGTGAGATCAGAAATGTGTAGCTTCTTGCAAAAGGAGTCAGCAGAAGGAATGATGGTTTGCTTCAGGTATTTAAAATGGGCTTAGGTATGGGCTATTGCCATGGTTATTGCCACATATTATGTTACATTATATTATGTTACATAGCAACAAAGTAAGGCAGATGAGACTTTTAGATTAAATTTATATCAGTTGCAAATACATGACTACTACATATTAAACAATGACTTGTGATTGTATTTCTTTTCCTGTGAGAAAATAATTAATTCATAAGCTGTTAAAATGAGATTAAGAGACCACAGGACACAACTGAGTAACTTTCATCCCCTACAAGCTAAGAAGCATAGCAGAACTAACCTTGACAGATACAACTACGTGATGAAGGACTCTGTGGTTTTTGACTCAATTTCGTATTCAAAACAAACCTTAGAAAATTAAACTTGCCTCCAATAGTGACAATCAAACAACCTTACTAAATTCTCTGTTGTATAAAACTACATTGAAAAAAAAAAGTAAATACAATATACAAGGCTGTACAACTGATTAGGTAATGTAGTTAGCTAACTGTCTCTGATGTTTTACAACATCCTGAAAGCTGTCCTGTTAACAAATTCAACAAACTTGAACTATTGCTTTCATCATAGAAAACGCCACAAAGTTTTAAATTTACCAAACTATTCTATATAATCAGGACATCTGTAGGAAGTCAGTGTTCTAGTGAATTTAAATAATATTTTTTGTTATTTTATAATAAATTTTAATATGTTCTGATATATTTTACAGATGCTTTAATTTACATTAGCATTGAAACACTTGCTGAAGAGTTTTTGCTATTTTGTAAATTTTGTTTTTATTGACTGTAATTATATTTAAAACCTTCAAGTCATCTAGAATGCCACTGGATTATCTCCTCCTTTTATAGTATCTTTCTTAGAACAATCTCTAGTCTATAAATATTTCACACTGACAAAAACTTTTTGTAGAGATCATCTCTAGTTTTCTCAGGGATGATTTTTTGGGTTTTGGAAAGCTCGCAAATGAATTAGGAGGAAATGACTGTTCTTTATGAATTAGTTTTTAAAAATCACAGAGTCCAGCACAGAACTTACTAAGACACTTACTAAAGGAAATAGAACAATTTAATTCATATTGATTGTAGACTCTGGTGGTGACAGCTGGCTTCAAATTAAACTGAAAAAATATATATGCATTTCAAAGTAGTCTGAGGAGACATCATAAATAATTATTGCATGATTCTATCACAGAATGACATATGTATGAAATGGCAAATTTGAGCAGCATTTGTAACACTAATTACTTCAGTTGTAGTCTAAAGAAAAAAACATTAATACTTCTGTGTCCTGCACCGCAGGAAAATAGTTTCCTATTCAGCTGTCAACCAATGGATGCTGTCACCTTTTAATTGTACAAACAACTTAAAAATACTTAATCGAAACTTCATTCATATTCTAAAATTCTGTGTATGAAGTGCTTTAGTATTTTTGATGGTTTTACATCTAAGAATAATAGGGACTATAGCTAAAGTAGGGAGTAATGCTTGTAAATTGTCAATATACACCCTAGTCTACGAGTACTGAAACTGCTGAAACAATACTTTAGGGTCATCTACTTCTGTAGGCTTGCCTGCTGCAAACCCTGCTAAACAGAAATTTTCTCTTCAAATTTCTGCAACAGCAGTGAAACCAACCAGCGTTTCATATGGAAAAAAAAAAAGGGGTTTACACATGGTAGAAATTTGAAGCAAAAAACTGGTTGAGTTTGGAATAATGCAGGAAGATATGTAGGCAGTGTGGAAAAATTACGTGTTGTCATGTGGAACGAAACTAAATTTGCTCAGAATACCAGGCAACTTAATTTACTTCCAAATAGTAGTAATTTGCTTTTAATATAAATTCAGACTCCACATTAAAAATAAATACTGCCCTTTGTTGTTGGCTTTCTTTTTTTTTTTTTTAAGGAACATAGAGACAGTAAAGAAAGTGACTTAAAAAGAAATCAAAGGTCACTTTAAGTGTAAGTGTTATTTTACTTTACAGACTGGACTGCTTGCGCTCTGCTAGCATAACTTAATGCATAGCTTAATTTATGTTAGCAAAAAAATTAACAGGAGCATTGGCATTATATTACAAGCTGGCCACAATTTGCTTTAACATGGATCTAGTACTGCTATTCATATCTAGCCATTTGGAAATTCTGGTTATTCAATACATCTTCCAAGTGATTATTTCTTGCATAGTTTCTGTGGATCTATTTAAAACTGATCTCTTTATGTCCAGTATACATCTCCATTGCTAGAAGGGGATAAATGTGGACTATTGTCTTGTTTTTAGGTGTCATTCATTAATTCTCCTGTATGTGACCCCTACTAATATCTTACAAAAATCATTCTTTCTTCAGGAAGGATAAAAAATTGTCAATTACCTAAGCATTTAAAATAATTTTGGAAGAATTTAATTTTTTTTCTATGAATGAGAACAGGAACTAGAAATTCAACAACTTTTTTTGCTCTCAGATTTTCCATTGTAGGCAGCTGTCAGCACAGTTCCCTCATAATAACACTGTAAGGGTCCACTTTTCTGAAATACCTCTTTTCAGCACAGCAGTAGCTGAGCAGTACAAAAATGAAGTACAGAAGAATACACAAGGCTTGTTTGTTTTTTTTTTTTCTTTAAATAATATCCCTATGATCATCTATTGTCTGGTAATTGAGGTTGCTGATTTAGTATTAGAGTGTTTGTAATAATATGGTATTTTAACCTTGCCATATCTATTTATTTTCTTTGTATGGCCACATAGGAACACAACTGAAATTTAGCTGATTATGTTAAGGAGTTGTCTTACTTTCTGTCTCATTTAGAGAAGAGATGACTAGGGACAAAAGGACTGAGTGCACATAGAAAATAATCTTGGAGTAGATGATGAGCAGATCAGTTCATTTCTGATCTATACATAATTGCAAACTCTGTTCAGTTTATAGATTAGAAAGAAGTTTCAGGTTGACACTTTTCGGTGAACATATGTCAGTAATTTACAATTGGCTACAACTGTCAATTATGCTGAATAAAGTCTGAAATAAACTGCATATAATTCAGGCCTGACATCTCAGAAAAAAAGTGTTACTTATGCAGTACTCATGAATTTCTCATTGCCCTTTGTTTCACAATTTTTTAAAAAATAATTAATAGCAATTGTATTAACATGGTAAATAGGCTGTGACAAAAGAATTTAAAAGGACACTTACAGCTTTTGTGAATACACTTGTTACATTAATATATATTAAATCCATAATCTATATGCAAAGTTCATAGTATTCCCATGTAAGTGCTTTATTCATAACTGTCACAGTGAATCTGCAAGAGCAACAACCATTTCTTAAGAAAGGTTAAGACTTTCATGAAAACTGCTCACAGGAAAATAGAGGACTTATGTCACTAAATTCTGTTCTGCTTTTTACAGTTAACAATCATCCTACTGAATCAAGGTGCCCTCTTTATGTGACAATGCAGGAGAACAAACCGTTCTATAGCAGAATGGAGTTAAATGAAAATAAGGCTACACAATTCAGCTTTTATTTGGCAGGTGTTTTTGAGATATGCACTTCTGTTTTGAACTAGAGAAACCACAGACACCACTGCCTGTTCTTGATTAATTTTTTATTTTATGTTACAGTGGTTAAAAAAAAAAATCATAAAGGAGTTACATCCCCCATGGAGTCTAGACAGTCTGCTGTTCACTTACAGTGTTGTCTATGACAGAAAACTGAAGCAGTTCTATACCACCAGTGATCTGGTAGAACACCACTGCCATGAGAAAGCGCTTTGCATTTTGCTCTCACAAGTACATTGGAGTGGCTGAAGCAGCTTTAGTAACAGATAAAACACACTGCTGACATTACATTGCTTTCTCGGTCACAAAATTCTGTGGACAAATTCCCAAACAGTAGACACTAGTTTAAAAAAGAATTTTTCAGAGTGTAAAAGTATCAAAATCTAGACCTTCCTGAGGGTACTGCTCTGAACACTCAACAGCATCCGTTCCTAATAGCATTTCTCAGCAGATGTCTACAAGCAGACAACAAAACAGTGAGAAGGTATCAGCATGACTTCTAACGATTGTTGTGCGCTAGGAGCATAAACATTATCAAAGTTTTGATTGGTATGGGGCAAAGGAGTGTCTTGTGGGGAGAAAGAGAAGACAGGTGGCTCTGCTGCCAGTTCCTCCAAAGGGTCATTGAAGAAAAGACCTGATGGATGAGGCAGGTATGATTGCATGTGTCAAAAGCAGGAAAAGCTTAAGGAGAGGTGGTCTCATGTGACTCTAAGTGTTCTAGGCATTTTGATGAAAAGGAGAAAAAACAGTGGTAGCAAGAAGAAATCATCTGTTGAATTTGCTGCAGAAAGAAGAAGAAATCCCAGGTCATGACTAAAATACAATCTGAGTGACAATCAAAATGATCAGTCAATGGGTATTAGGGGACATTTAATAGATTCATTTCGGCTTGAACCAAATTTAAGACAATTAAGTGATGGTTTGGATTTTAATGGACAGAAAGGTATGTCTGAAAGAGAGAGAGAGAAAGAACATGTGTTTTTAAGAAAGTAAGTTGTATTTCAGCCTGCAGATAAGGTCACACAGATGATAGAAGAAAAATGGGGGAATAAGAGAGGACAGAGAAGCAGAGAAGTCTGAAGAATATTTTGATTATAGATCATCTGTAGCCTAGGTTGTGTGCTTTAGGGGAGGTATGTGAAATTATTTGTCTCTTGTCCCCAGACTCAGAGATGAATACCAATTGGTACATTAATATGGATTAAGGATCTGTAGTAGTAATCCATTAATATCGATCAAGGATCAGTTATTTTGTGTGAGTTCAATATTACACCATGATCTTAAGAGCTCCAGCAACTATAACTGAAGAGAACAGTGACAAATGGCACTGGGTAAACTCATTCCCTGGGTATAGCTTAGGTTTGGGAAGGCTACTGTGATCCTGATTAGGAGAAGGATTTGCAAGAAATGTAATCATGTGACCAATATTTTGAAGACCTGCTCAGAAGATGCTTGGGGTTTTTTCACATATGTTTCTATATTAGCTTTCTTTATCTTATCAGGACTTTCAGGCATTAGACTAGAAACTCTTTTAGTAACCAATTTCCTCTCAAAGCAACAATTTGTTTACCAGTAACTATGAATATAATACTGTTATTGAAAGTTTATTTCATGCAGGTGTTGAAGTCTTATGAAGAAAAAAAATATGCATTACATTTTGTAGAAAGGACTAGATTTGCTTTAATTTCTTGTAGAAAAGTACCCAAAATATAATATTACTCTCATATCTTTGATAGCTGTGGAAATGAAACACAAATATTATCTTCCCAATTGTTTGGGTTTAATTTAAACAAAGGAGGGGGGGAACAGGCTAAATTTCATCTTTATTACTGACATAGTAATAATGGTTACATCTAAATGCATCAGGACAGGGAGTAAATCAGAAGTGAACTTACTATCCAACAAATACGTTCAACATTATGTTGAGCTTAAATCCTGTCTTATTGCTCCTATCACAGAAAATACATTTACATTAAACCCTCTTTTTTAGATTTTGAAAAATTAAACCCAGCAATTAAGGCTAAGGTTGTGAGTGTATTTTAAATATTTGTACACTTTAAGTAGATATGATAAGGACATAAACAATCAAGATCAGAGTTTCTATAGTCTAGCCAGTTCGCACGTAGCGAATGCAAACTTCAAAACTTTTTAAGGATTTACATGCTCTATTTCAGGGTTACATAAATTACTGGACTTGATTTACACTTTTTCTAAGATAGATTTCAAAGTAAGAAAAAATATGGAGGTCATACACACAAATAACTGAGGTAAAACCTACAAAATCTAAAAACATACACGTTTTATATAGGCCTTCAATTTGCAGATACAATTGTAGCTTTCTTGGTAGTTATTAATTTCACAAACATGTTTACATTGCCTAGTTAGTACATACATTAGTCTTCAGTATCTATGTTGGAATTACATCTCAGTAGAGCAACACATACATTCTAGACAGCACATTTTGGAACAATTATTGTACTACTCAGTTAATATCATTCAGCTTTTGGCCTATTATGTGCTTATATTACCCAAGCTAATTATGATCACTTAGAAGATTCTGAAAGCACAACACCATCATGTGTGCGCATCTAGCAGACTATAATTGCCATATATGCAATGAAAAGTTATAGCTTATAAGCATATGAATATATTCTGTATTTTTTTTTATTTACCATTTAGCTGATAATCTTGCGGTATGGTCTTACGATAGCCTATATTTATAAATATTTTAAGTATATATGTAACAAATGAGGTAGAAATCAGGGGGTAGGTGGTAGCATCTAATTTTGAATCTTGAAACAGAAGTTTTGGTTCCTATCTGGCCCTAATATCAAGACTTTGGAAGGAATAAACAAACATCTACCTATTGATAGCACCTCTTGATTTTTATAAGCATTAAGATTTCTATTTTGCCATGCTCTTACTGGAATTTCATTATGTCCCCTAGGCCAGATTTTTTTTTTAAAAACATAACAGGATTAAGTACAATAATTATGGAGTCAACAGTTATGGTTACAGCTTTAGAAGTAAGTGACTTGTTTGGTTTTCCAGTGATATCAGGGATTCGTTTTTTCTGTTCAGAATATCTTCTTCAAAATCACACAAAAAAATCCATGGCTATAATAGAAGGCACTTTCTGAGAATTTCTAAATACATCTCTTCTGTTCATTTCTGAATTTAAATTAAGATAAACAAATTTTACAACTAATTATTCATCAGCTACCAAGTACTTCATTTGTCTTGTACGATACTTATACAGGACACTCACTAAACTCTCTGTGTGATTAAAACTCGTGGACCCTTTTTTCTTTTAAATAAACTACATGTGATTTTTAAAGACGTTTTTTCTTTCCATTAGTCATTCTGTTTCCTGTTCCTTAGATCCTAATGTTCTACTAGAGAAAATAACAGTCAGCTTAGGTCTCTTTCAAAATGACTGATGATTCCCGTTTATGCGAATGGAACAGAGGCACTTTGTTCTTATCAAAATGGCAACTGCCTCTATTGTTCTCTAGCTGAAGGAATTCTGTAGCATTTATAAAGTCCGGCCATGGCTGTCATGCTGAAAGAGGACAAGTCCTCATGAATTTCTCAATAAGCAGTTCTTTTATGAAACAACTTTTGAAAGCAGATAGGCATTAAGCTATAGAAAATAATGACAATTTTTCCAGGGTTGTTTTTCTTTTAAATACTATCTTACGTATGAGGCCTAGGTATCAAATAAAACAGAGAGCAAATGCTACCATCATAACAAAATGACAACAAAGCCATATAAGTTAAATCAATTAAATTCTGCTGTACAAGAATAGACATAATTATGTACTTGTCATACTTACAAAAGTATAATAAAGGACAGAATTAATTTTCTATGCTCTTATCATATATTCTCCTATCTATTCTATTTTTCTTTCCTTAATGTTAACTCCGATTCTCCTGAGTTAACAGTGAGTGTGCTGAGGATATTTACACATTCCTGTAGTGCTTTTTACCCATGTTAGCAATATACATTGTCAATGTTGATTTGACTCCATTTTAATTGCAGAAATTACAGAACTCTTTATTTTTTTTTTAATATAAATCACTGTGACACAAAGCTCTCAATTCCTCATTTTAAAAGATAATTCCTGATTTGGGGATTCATACAATGAACAAGCCAATTATTTTATGCTCAGAAATACTGATATACTGACACATACCTTGACTTTTTCTAAGTGATCCTGCAGAGAGTCAATTAGCAGATCCCCCACTGGCTGCCAGGATCCCTTGAATACTTCAGCCTGGCGCAGTTTCAGGTCCAGTTCATCCATTGCCTCTTGAAGGCCCTGCAGTCTTTCCAGAGCATCATCTATCTTCTTTTGCCAATCGGCAGACTGTAGATTCAGCTTATCCCACTCACTTCTGACCTCGTCTGCTTGCCTTTGCAGAAGTTTAGTGACATTCTGGGCCCTTTCCTCAGGTGACAGCTCTAAATGTGAAAGTCAAAAGGCTTTTAAAACATATTCTGTCTTAGAAGAAAAATAATTGTCATCAGGGGAAGTTCAAAGCTCAGTAAGAAACTATTCATGACCAAAGACACCTGTGAAACTTATTTTATTAATGTATTCTCATTTGAAAAATCTCTTAACAAATTTAAATCTTGCTACCATACAGATCACCAAAATATGTATTAAGTACATAAAGGCATTTTTAAACATGCAAAGTGTAGCTAAAAGTTTATCAACTGTGTCCTCATCCAGCAAAATAGTTCTGCACATACATAAATATTAATCATTGTAAAGCTTTTGCTGTAACTGAGTGGATTTGGGAGCTTTGCTGAATTGGTGTCTCTTGATCTGTTTAATACCTGATACACAATTCTTAAACAAATTGTTTAGTTCTGTAGTACTGAGACTACAAGTTGAATTTTAGGTTAAATTGCAGCTTTCAGACCTCAAATGGGACTACAGTGACAGACAGGTCCTGAAGGTTTAAAGACAGTTTCAAAATCTGCCTATAAATATGCATGTCTATTTAATGCCACAGAGTTCAGAAGGATTCCTAAGGGTTTCTTTCATCTATATTTTTAGCTTAGTTTCTGAATACAGACACTCAGCTTGGAGTGTAAAAGGAATGCTTTCACAGTGGCTGGCAGAATTTATTTAATTATCGTTGATCATCACTGATCTTTCCAATAATGTGTTATCACCCTGCTCCTTCTCCAGTTACCTCTTGGTTCTGGGTAGATCTTCTCCAGTCCCTCCACAGGCTGCTCTGCTAGGAAGATTCGCACAGTCTCAAGCGCACTCCTGATAACAGGTTCTTTTGTTTTCAGCTCCCTCTTGAAAGTCTGAGAGATGAAACAAGATTATTGTAAGTGGATATATAATGAAATACTGAGTTCTAGCTCTTGTTTTGATCAATTTAAGAACAAAATTTCCATCAACAGCTTCCATGTGCGTATTACAAGTAGCTACAAAAAAAAAAGTAAATGAGATAATCAGCTTTTGCTTAACCTGAAATTGCATTGTATTCAAAGGAGCAAATGTACTGTCAGCATGCTACAAAGTACCCAAGGCTGCTGATCAAATTGTTCACTGTGAGAGGGATCCCTTTTGTTGATTAACATCAGGGTCAGCTCCAAAACCTAGCTCCAAGGGACAAGGCTTTGGCTGGTTTTGTATTGGACCACACCAGCATAGCTAATGGTTCTTGAAAGCAAGATTTACCAGAATGCAAAGGAAAATCCAATATGTCTTACAGCCACCACTTTGCTACGGCTTCTGGTAAGTGTTATATCATGAAGAAAAAAAAAAAAGGACCTATGGATATTTACATGTTAACCCTTAACAATTAGTAACAAAAATGGAGAGGGGCTTTTTACAAGGGTGTGTAGTGATAGGACAAGGGGTAATGGCTGTAAACTAAAAGAGGGTAGATTTAGATTAGATATTAGGAAGAAATTCTTCACCATGAGGGTGGTAAAACACTGGAACAGGTTGCCCAGAGAAGCTGTGGCTGCCCCCTCCCTGGCAGTGTTCAAGGCCAGGTTGGATGGAGCTCTGAGCAACCTGGTCTAGTGGAAGGTGTCCCGCTCACAGCCGGGCGGTTGGAACCAGATGATCTTTAAGGTCCCTTCCAACCCTTGCCATTCTATGATTCTATGAAAAAAATTCCAACATATTAGATTGTAACTCCTCTAGTGGTGGTGTATATGCGTCTCTTCCAGAATTACATGAACTGAGATTTCTGAAACATAGAATCAAGACCAGAAATACAATCTAGCCTAGATGTGGACATGCATGAGTAAAAATTAAAGGGCAGAAAGTAGTCCTTCGAAAATAATTAATTCCTCGTTGCTTTAATCAGTATTTGTTATCAATTTCCATATCTTTACATTCAACATTGCTTGGTGGCATGTTCTGCTTCTTTTCAGATCAGCTATATTTCTCCCTTTCATCCCTTCCTTTCATGTCATACTTTTTGGCACCTGTTCCCTTTCTTGCCTTTCCTTCCTCTTTCCTATTTGCATTTTTCTTACTCCAGTAACAGCTCCTTTTACTGCCTCTCTTCTGTTCCTTGCTTTTAAAACAACCATGAATGAGATTCTCAAGGTTGATATTTGAAGTTTTGGTAGGCTACTGAAAGTATACACATCTCTCTCTCTCTTTATAGATATATTGTTTTGTTTTGTTTTGGTAGTTTACGATTCCACTAATCTGAATCCAAAATGTTCACTGAACAATAATTCAGATAAAACTTGGCCTGTGAGTTGCATGCTGCTTTGGGTATTTTGCATGTTGCAACGAATTTATCTAAATGGTCCTTATCACTGTTTTATCTCAACATTTTCTTCTGTATTTATGAAAAAAAATTGAATGACACTGTTTTCAAGTAGCATGGAGGGAAAATATGCAGATAATTATAGTGCCGTGTAACACACAACACGATGCTGCAGAAAGGAGAGCCGTACGCCATGAGTGGAAAACGGGTATTTTACTCCAAGGGATCAGATGATTCTTTTTACAACACAGGCTTTATACAGGCTTCTCACATAATAAATTCACCAATACAGTTAAATTAATTATTAAACAAAATTTGGGGTTCCATGCAAACTAATGAAAAGTTATAAATTCAATATTAAAAAGTTCATTACATTTTGAATTATAATTGATATGAAATGTTCTGTACAGGAAATGTCTAACAGAAGTAATAATGAGAATCACACCTGCAGTTTACAATATGAGCACTCAAAGATAAAAAATTCTTAATGCATTTCAGGAAAGTAAACTTAAGGAAATGACTACATTATTGTACTATAAATATTTAAATTAACTTTTTATTAAGTGGTCAAGAACTGACCATAAGGTTTCTAACTGTGAATCAGGAAAACTCTTTAGCAAAGTGTGCTTTCTTGAAGGAAACAACAAAGTGAAAATTGTTAAATTTGTGTCATGGACATCAGTGGGGCAGGGATCCTTTCACAGAGTGTATCTGCTGCCATAGGGGAATCTATCATTTGTTTAATATGTGAGAAATGTTCTAAACAATCCTGTTGACCCTTAAGAACCAACACTGATTTTCGCAAACAGAGTACTGTATATTGACAAAGAAACTAGCACTGGACAATTCTCTGCATAAAAGCTGAGTGGGGTTGCTCCAGGGTTAAAACTCTAACTCGGACATTTTAGGCTTTATAAGATTTTTTAATTCATACTTGACCCTTGCATGAAGTGCAATGGAAAGAGGAAATACAATAAGCCTTTTTCACGCCTCCAAACAAGGAAAATCTATTCACAGAATCACAGAATCACAGAATGGCAGGGGTTGGAAGGCACCTCTGTGGGTCATCTAGTCCAAACCCCCTGCCGAAGCAGGGTCACCTACAGTAGGCTGTAGAGGACCTTGTCCAGGGGGGTCTTGAATATCTCCAGAGAAGGAGACTCCACAACATCCCTGGGCAGCCTGTTCCAGTGCTCCGTCACCCTCAGAGGGAAGAAGTTCTTCCTCATGTTCAGACAGAACTTCCTGTGCCTCAGTTTGTGCCCATTGCCCCTTGTCCTGTCACTGGGCACCACTGAAA
>Ga0065711_1002302_pt1 | contig 18289 bp, 12 predicted proteins | sample Hoacrofraction12_FD_59098 | JGI IMG/M metagenome (GOLD analysis project Ga0065711, IMG submission 59098) | Hoatzin crop microbial communities from Cojedes, Venezuela - Epithelial fraction 12 v2 (version 2) | ecosystem: Host-associated > Birds > Digestive system > Esophagus > Crop | place... | reverse complement strand
TTACGATTTCAGGCTCTCGGTTTGAACTGCTGGGCTTCGTGCCCACGCGTGCAGGCTGGCCAGCAGTGCCTCTTAGCCAGATAGCAGCAGAGGTGGGAACCTGGCCTGCTCTCTGCTTCGTTTGCCACCTTTGGCTGCTTAGATGCTTACACAGAGTTGAGGTGAACTGGTGGCTGTCTTTATCCTGCTCCATGGCAGCCTGGTCCAGCTCCCACCTTCCTGGGGTAAAAGGAGTTGCGAAGAGGCACATTTCCCTCTCCCCCACAGCAGTAAATGCCCAGAAGCTTTCCGCTGACTAGCACCGCTTAGTCCCCAGCCCTGCCAGTCATGCATGTGTCTGTCCTTAATGCAGGAAATGATAAATCTGAGGGCTGCTCAGGTGAAATGGAAACCTTCAGGTGGAGGGCTTCAGCTTCAACCTGATGCCATTAGGAGCTGCTTGTTACCCCTTGCCAGGGTATAGCAAACAAATAAATGTGTTGTAATTTTATGGCTCTGTTGCACCTCTTTTTATGCAGAGTAAACTTCTCACCTGAATGAGGTTAGTGGCAGAGGCTGCGTTGTTTGGCATAGCATTGGGATTCTTCTTTACCTAACTTTTTGGCCAAGTAAAAGTGAGGCTTCTAATCTAACCTTTTAACCTCTAGGCAGTAATCCGTAGTAGTAAGAGGCACATACGAGAGTAGTTCATCCCTTCTACCCTGAACAGCTTGCTGATGATGAGATGAGGTTTTTCCCTGGGAGTAGTTACAGGGGGACACCTAAGCTTGAGGCTTCATTGCTGTATGGTAAGAGAGAGAGGTGTCTTGCAACTGGATTTGAAATGTCAAAGTGTAGAAACTCAGTAACATACAAGAAAAAACAGAGAGTTGTATATCATACAAAGTACATATATTTGAATTGGATTGTAATTGTATTACTCTACCCACATGCCTTTAATTTGCAAAATGTAACATATGGTATTATGGAAAAATCTATAAAAGCCCTTAAGAAGCCAGACTTACAACAGCAGGCCAGATCAGTACTATGCCAATTGGGTTTAACTTTATTTCACCCCCTGAAATCTTCAGGACATTAGTAAGTGTGCCAGTTAAGTTGGGTATCAGCCAGTTCATTTTTTGACACAAGTTGTGAGCTATGGCAACTGAACAGACTTCTAAAGAAGAAAATGGAGCATATGAACCTTGCTTTTCAGTAGAAGTCTATGTAGTCACTCACACTTAATCTAGCAGGGGGATGCCTTAGAATGCTGTTTGTTGCAGGTTTTTTTCTCCTAGTTGTATGTAGGACAAGGTCATGCCACCTATGTTAAGCTCTGACATGTTGTAATGGGTGGTGGCTCACACCAAGTAGAATAGACAAACAGAAATAGAAAAAGTTAAAAAAAAAGTAGTTGTATCATTCTAAAACCTGTTTATACTTTTTGGCTGTTAAGATTTTTGAAAGAAATACTGGGAAATTTTGAATATGTTCCGCTTCAAACAACTGTCAATTAAATATGCTGGAGTTGTTTGACTCTCTGTGAATTTTTCAGTTTATTTTTCGTACTTACTTCATGTATTTTCCATTAGAGACAATGGAGGAGGAGGGACAAAGAAGAGCACCCAAACCTGATGATTAAAAGTGCATTACCATGCAGTTTTCTATAGGTAACATCATGGGTAACAGTTGCCAAGGCAGATTATCATAGGTAGGAACACTGGCGGTGTTGCATCAGGTAATAGTAAGACAGATACTTCAAAAGTACTTGCTTGTGGCTGATTTCTAAATATAAAGCAATATACGTGGCAGTAGCGCTACTCACGCAATGTTTGTGTGTATTTTAGTAGGATGCCACACTATAAAGCAGTACAGCCTCGGTAGTGATTCCTGGTGTTCTCCCCTCAGCAGCAGGAATTCGTAGGGAGCTTTAAAATGTCGTTAGGAAAGTTCTTTTACGTGTATTTTATTGTCCACGGGATTGTTTTCACTTCTAGGAGTGTCTTAGGTGTAACAAAAAGCTAGCTAATGCTCTAACGCAAGGTTGACGCAACTTTTCCTGTGCCACTCTTCAAACTCACGGTGGTTCCACCGTAGACCAGCAGCTCTGCCACGCAGGTGCTTCACATCATAGCCACTGGCCTCACCACGTGTGGTTTACCAAGTGGTCCCCAAGTTGCTGTGTTACCGGTTAAGCACAGATTATCTCCATGAACAGGATACTGAGCTGGGCACTGCGCTTTTGTTCCAGTGTGTGACAATATACGCTTTTTTCACACGTGTGCTCTCACAGACATTTTGCCTGTTCGTTTTGTGAACATCTGTGAAGGAAAAGAGCTTGACCACATACCACTAAGTGGCAAAAAAAATACATTCTAAGGTAAATTTTTTTTTTTCAGGTTTGCTGTTCCAGGGTGATCTTCCATTTGTCACGTATTTTAAATTCTGTCCAAGTTTTCTGTTCCCCGTTACCTCTTCAGTATAAACAAATTTCATTTGGAGTTTAGCTTTCCTTCAGGAACATTTGATTAGGAATTTCCCAGTTTGACGTGGTAACAATGAACTAAATCTGAGTCACACTAGTTATTTTAAGTGAGCGAATGCACTCATTGCTTCCTTAGCACGTTCATGGTTGTTCCTTGTTTTTCCTCTTTGGAAGACAATGAGATTTTCTGCCAATGCGTTAGGCTCACTTCCCTGATCTGTGAAGACAAAATGAGGGCAAGTAGCAAAGAACAAAGACTTTTAGATTTTTCTACTCTAGATTAGAAAAATTCTAGATTTTTCAGAGCGAAGTATTACATCTTAGTGTCTGGAGATTTTTGCATCTATTCCATTTTACTGTTTTGTGCTGTGGTTTGCTTTCATATCGCTATACTGAAGGCATCTGTGATTTTTGAAAAAGGAAATGCTGCTTACCACCAATATGTCTTACTTAGGTTCTAAAATTACTGCTTTTGGCTTCAGGTTCCTGGTTTTTTAAAATCCTGAGTCTGCTTACATCAACTACTGAGCTCAGTTTCTAACACTAGTAGTCAAAAAGTTTATACTGAAGGGTTCTTGCTTGTTCCACTACTGGCAAAAACCTGTAAGAAGAAAGGGCATGTGCTGATACGGAGTGGCTACTGCAGCTCTAAACGTATGCTGTCTCAGACAGTAGCAATGTTACGAAGCACCGGTACTAGTGCAGCAGTGTGTCCTTAACGTTCCTGTGACTCTTCCCCTGTTCTGGACCCTCAGCTGCAGAGTGTGTATGCTCCAGCAGCAAGAAGAGAGGACTGGAGATGTCTACAGCCTTTCTCCCGCCACTGGCTCCATTGCCCAGCAAAGTGCCAGAGCTGATCACAGCAGGTTTGCCAGATACCCCTGTGGAGCTGGTGGAGATACCTGGGTTTTGGAGGAGTGTGGTGAGGTAGGATGTCGTATCTCATGGGGCAGAGGAAAAGCAGAGTGGGCCACAGTCCCAGTACTATCTCAAGCTGCAACAGGTAGCATGTCCTTCCAGAACAATCCCACTGGCTGGGGACTGGATGGTTGGTGAGGGCAGAAGAGGGGGATGTGTCGCCTTGCTGAAGGCTGAGCTCTGTGACTTTCCCTTCCTGAGGAATACATTGGTGCCTAGCCCAAGTATTCAGTGTTAACATTGCTGGGACAAACCAGACATGGCTGTGGACTGGGAAGAGGTGAACCTGTAACTGTAGAGCAAACTTAGCACAGCAAGGGTAAGCCAGTGAAGCTCTGTCTGCTCTTCTGTTTACCCCGGAAGTGGGCAGCGTCAGTGAAGCTGATGCTGCTTGTGAAACCAGCTTCCTAGCCTCTTCAGAAGAAAAGGAGAGAGAGAGAGATGACGACAGGATTGTTGTCTCAGCCATGTCCACGGCAGAACACAGCGCTCTGTGCGGTTTGTCAGCCCCTAGCAAACCCGAGCTCGCACGTGTCTCAGCGGCAGGCCTGCCTCGGAATGGCATGAGCACTAATGCGTTCCCTCTGGTCACAGCATTGGCAGATGACTGGTACTCTCTCTGAGCATTTTTAAGGCCCCTGTTTATTTGAATCAGAAAAATCTTTTTACAAAGAAATTCAATTTTTGGAACTTGGAAAAGTGTGCCTTTTTGTTTTTAACATATATACTCAACACGTATACATACTTTCAGTGCTACTGTGAGGGGAGCATTTCTCTGAAAGATGAAACTTGTCCTACCTGACTCTGCAAGAGAATGGGCAAAATGTTTTCTTTCCACATAGGATTTAGAACGGTATGTCCAGTGGCTGTTTCGTGCCAAAAAAAGGTGCATCTTCATTGATACACCCTCAAGAACCTACTTATTAAAATCCTACTGGAGCTTGATAGATACAAACAAGGACATTTATTGAACTAACACTTAAGAAATACTTTAAAAACTCCCATTTTACTTTCTTTTTTTGTTTTCCTAACAGATATTTTCCAGTACACCGTATTAGTATCTTCCCATACCCACGAACGTTCTCTAAATGTTTCCATGGTTGGTAGCAGGTCTTTGCTGACCCATACGTCTTTTGAACAGAACAGTGACCAAGACTAAAATAAGCAGTTTGTGTTGAGACTGTCTGCTTTACCTCCTACCTCCAGTTCCTCAAACGAAGAGTGCCGAGTCGGAGTACATTTCAAATGTGTGCTTTAAGGATATGATTCCATAATTGCTGATCATTCTGCGATTTGGTTGCACCCAGGGGAGTTTTCAGACCTCTCCTTTCCTTCCCTGTGTTCGTTGCAGAAAGGCAGAGTTTTGCCACTGCTTTGTTTTCTTTCCCTGCCTTGTCTTGTTTTCCTCCATCTGTTTGTGCCTCCACCGAGCAGAAGAGGCAAACAACGCAGTGTTCCGCACCTAGTTTGAAGGAGTCATTTTGAAGATGTCATCACTGCTCGAGTCGAGAACTACCTGTCCCTACCAATGTACTGCAGAAACGCCATTCCTGCTGTTCAGACAAGTATAAGGAGGGCTTCAAGTTACCTGCTCTAGAGAATGGTCTGATTATATCTGTATGGCTGCTTGCCTGCACTATAGTGAGGCAAATAAAGATGCTTTAAGCATAAAGGCACCGTTTGGTTATGTGAATTTAGCTGCTTCGTGCTCAAGTTTGCTTCCAGTGAGATGGTTTCCATGAAGTGAAATGAGTATCATCCTTTTCCTGTCAAGTTTCCTGTGATGGTTTGTGGATACATTGAATTTTGCCAGTCAGGTTTCAGAGAGTGCGAATACAAAGGATATGGAGTGAAAGTAAAAAGATTAATAGCAGGCTGCTGCTGCAGTCATTTATTCTTTGCCAGTTTATATCTCATGTCGACTCTGTTAGCTTGCCTTTCTGAAGATTAATCCTTCCTGATATATTTCTAGAGCATTCTGATTTAATAGGTAGATATGAGGGAAACCAGGAAAACAGGCTATGCTTTTTATACCTCTAGTTTCCCTGTTTATCCTTATAGCCTTTCTCTGTTCTTGTTCCTGTTCGAGTAATATTTGTGGAGCTGATCTCAAGTTATCCTACTAGCAGTCTTCCAGTCCATTCTGCAATCACGCTTGCCTTTTTTGGGTAGCGTCTTGCAAATACTCCGTAGTCATTCAGTGGTCAGTGGGTATCTGGGGCTTTTCTACATACAGAGGTTTCCAGCTCATTTTGTCTCCTGTGTTTTTTGTGAATGGTACCCAAAAGGCACGATGTACTACTGAGTTTTTCTCATTCTTACCATTCCATTTCTTGTATGCTGTCCTGTGAACTTCGTACCTTTGAGCAGTTTCATGGTCTCTTTATGGCCACTCTTCAAACCAATGCTTCTGCACTCCATGCTGCCCATTGCTCTCTGTTTGAGCCAAGGCCTCACCCTCCCTGAATTCTTTCACAAAGCCTTACCTTCTCCATTGTAACTAATAATCTTCCACGTGGAACCTACCACTGCCTCATTAAACACTATGCTGATGATAGATCCTGCCTTTCCTTTAGTCAAACAAAAATAATCAGTTCAGCATAGAAAGATGTCCGACTGGTTTGGTAGAGGTCTACTCATCCTGAATCCATTAGAGGGCAGCTTTATGGATGGTCTCTTATGATTATGATTGTAATAATGACTTGCTGATAAATATAATTTTTCAAGAAATCTCAGGAACGTTCTGAAACATTGCCACCTTGTGGCTTTTAAAAAATCACAATCTTTAAACAGTGCTTTGAGTTGGAGGAAAGGGCATAGCATAGTTTAATTTAAAATAATTCACTAATGAAATCTGATGTCTTTGGTTTCCAGCATACAGGAAGTACAAATGAATCCTAGTAGTTTTACATGAAATTGTTCTTCCGTGCATTGCACTAGGCTTCTTTTCTCTCTAATTTTTTTTGTTTTCCTTACAGGGAATTAACATGGCTGTGCAGTGTAGTATAGGGATGACAGAGACCATAAACTCACTAAGCAGTAGCTTTTAAAATTATGCAAGAGTGAACTTATCAAGGTATAATTAGGTAGCAGGTTGGTAATATTTAGGATGTACTTTGGAGTCCCTGCTGACTAAGTAGAAGCTGAATCTCAAAGTTATATAGATGAGCTGACTTTGAAACGGTCTTATTAAAATTTTTTTATATGCGAGTCTGATGCTTGTCTTCTCCTGGAAAAACATGCTTTTTTAATATGGTGGCACTTTCCGTTCAAGTATAGCAGTAATGAAAGAAGATCTGTGGTAGCCTGCAAAAATTGGTGGGTTAGATTTCGTGTTTTGTATTGTAAAAAACAAAAGCAGTCAACTTTTCTGCATGGCCCTTCAGCAGGTCCACGCTGTAACTTCATTCTTAAAGCGGGTTCTACTAGATGTGCGTGTACAGGAGCAGGAGAGAACAAGGAGCAATGAGATTCAAAGAACGAGAGAAACATGAGAGCCCGCAGCTTGGAGGCCATGCTACAGTTCCTCTGGTTGCTTCTCTTTTGTACCTCAGAAACAATGGCAACAACTGTTTCCTTTGATAAAATAGTCTGCACTGACTATAACTAAGATTTACGTTTTGTTTTCTGTTTATCTGATATGATAATCTATAGAAATACAGTTTAGCATGGAAAAGCTCAGCGAGTGTACCCAGTTCATGGGCAGAAATTTGTGAGGGGCCATCCAACCGCGTAGCAGGCAATGTGAAAGAAAGGAGAGAATGCTGTCTGGGAACATTAAGACATTTTTCTGCATTTCAGTCTTCTGTTCTGATGAAGGGAGAGTGAGTTCATAAATGATTTACAACTTGCTGAAGGAATTTGAAAATTTATCACAGTCATTTCCCATACAGATGTCAAAATCAATCATTTTGTACAGTAGAAATGGAATGTGGTATTGGACTGGACAGTATTGTTTGGGGAGCTGCATGAAATAATTGTAAATCAAAGTGAAAATTTCAGAGGGACTTTGAGAAAGTAAGAGTTTGGAAGAAGCAGTAAAATAAGAAAAAGAAGGGGAAGGGCATCTTCATTTGGAGACAGGTGCAAGAAATGTATTAGGAACATGTAGTGGGGACTCCCGTAAAAGAAGAGCCTGCGTGCGAGTGGAAGAAGCTGTCCGGGTCCGGGATGGCGATGGGAGAGGGAGTTGTTCTGAGAAACCTCCAAACTGGAGTAAGCTGAAGAGAGCACTGGGGCAGAACAGAGCGTGCAGATGATGGAAGCTGTTGCTTCGACAGTCTTCATTGTCTGTTTGATTCTTTCCACTTCCCCTCTCAGGAAAGAGAAATCACACTGCTGCTGGAGGGCGCTGAGCCTTGAGCTCCCCTGCTCTTTTAGAAGCCAGGCTTCTGTGTGGTAAGGTGGCAAGATGGCTTCGGGCCTCCCTGGGAAGCTACAGGCACCCTCTACTCCTGATCCTTGTGCTGTTGTCCCCTTGGTACACAAGTCAGAAGGGACCTCTGGAGATCATCCAGTCCAACCGCTCCCTCAAAGCAGGACTGCCAGCAGCACCAGGTCTGGCCAACTGTGGCTTTGTTTAGCCCAGTCTTGAATAGCTGCAAGACCACTGCTTCTTCCGCAGGTCCAACCAGAGTGAGAATTTCAGTACAGGAGCTTGTGCGTGAAATTAGGTTTGAAAATGTTTCAGACAACAAGTAATAATATAGAGGGGTTTTGGCTGTTAACAGTGGGAAAACATTTTTTTTTTGTTTCTCTGCCTTTGCATATTTTCCTTTGTCATGTGTGTAATGGGGCTGGTTGTTGAATCGTGCCAAGGTAACACTGAGCAGTTCTGAACTGGCTCGGTGTGCAGATTTTGACCTGCCTTGGAGTCAAATGAATGTTTGTTCCCCTTCTTATTTCTAGCATTGCTCCATTGCTGTGGAAGAAAGCAAGCTGGATGTTTGTCTAAATCGAGTGTCCTTTTCAAAATTAACTAAGTCTTCATTAATGGTGCAGAAATCCTCATTAATGAGGGTAAGACAGTTGGCAGAGGCAGCCCAGTTTGGCATTCCAGATTCCAGGCTGGGGCTGGCAATTTAAAATGCAAATTTAATGAAAAATGCTGTGAATGAGGGAGGTGTAGGTCCTTAGTTGTTATTTTCTTAGCGAGATTTGTGCAGGGAATGCAAAGTCATCGATAGACAACTACAGTCTCTGAAAAGAATCTTTTTTTTCAGCATGTGATTTAAGTTTAGACCATGGTAATGCTGAGTGAAGATTTACAGTGGGAGAAGAGGAGAGTACAAATTCCTAAAGTAGCCTAAGTTAGTCATAGGGTCAGGGTTTAATCTTCTGGGTAGAAACCAGCTGTAATAAGCCTAAACAGCATTGTGTGTCAATGACAAAGTGAGAAAGTGGAAACATTTTTCTCTCTACTAGCCCCTGTGTTTTGGAACGTGCCACACGTTGAGGCTACCTCAGTACAGCATCGTATGTCACCAGTAAGAAGCTCTGCAGCATGAGTGTTATTTTATTCTAGTCAAAGTTGTTCTTAATTGATTAGTGCCCCATGTTTCTTTCAATTTTTTTCTGTCACCCCCATCCCTGTCAGAGACAGCAATTACTCAAGCATGAAGGTCACCACAGATGAGACCAGCCTTGCTTCGGTGCGGTCGCTTGTTCCATTCAGTGCGCTTTGCAGCCATGCACATTGAGTTTTCTTTTAAGTCTGGTTTTCAGATGAGTTTTGTAATCAGATCAGCCACACAGGAGCAAATGAAAAAAATCGGACAACGACGGCAGGACTTGATGAATAGAGATCCAGACAGAGCCCTTTCTCAGAACTTCAGTGGCTGTACTTGGCGTACATGAATTCACTCGGGCATCTCCAAGTCCTTGATCATTCCTAACGCTGACCTGAAGAACAATACCGCTTTGCTTGACAGATGAGATTTTGGCCAAAATTAAAGAGACCTTTCTTCTGTTTTTTCTAGAAAGAGACGTACTGTCTTTCATTTATTTTCAGCGCTTCAATACTTTCCATTGTGGGGTGGTTTTTTACATTTTCCAGTCTCTCCTCCAGCGACAATTCTTCACAGCCATGATGCTGCTTCTTTTCTTGGCCTGAAAGGTCAGGTGGCTGCCCTTTTAGAAAGCCATAATTGAATCTTTCCTTGCTCGGTGAGTCTGAGGCTGCAAACCCTCTTTGTAAAGACTCTACAGTTTTTCCTCAGTAACCTATCTTTCCTTTTTTTTTTTTTCATCTCTAATGAAAAAAGCAAGCCACCACAATTTAATGTAGGATTTTCTTAAGCTCCCTTCAGGTCTTGCAACAGCCAAGCTAACGTGTATAGGAATCACCATTTTTGTAGCCTCCCTTAATAGATCAGACATCTGCAGGTTTCAGCGCTGCCAAGTGCTGCGTCCTGCAGCTCTCCAATGCTACCTTCATGGTAATGATTGTTATTGCACTTCTGTGCTATATGCCAGGTACTGCAGAAGTTATCTGTGAGTTTTTTATTCACACACATGGGTGTGCTTTTTGCTGGATGAAGAACTGGCTGAATGGCCAGTCACAGAGAGTGGTGGTGAATGGAGCTAAATCCAGTTGACAGCCAGTCACGAGTGGCGTTCCCCAGGGCTCAGTTTTGGGTCCGGTCTTGTTTAACATCTGTATCAATGATTTGGATGAGGGGATTGAGTGCTCCCTCAGCAAGTTTGCAGATGACACCAAGTTCAACAAGGCCAAGTGCCGGGTCCTGCACTTGGGTCACAACAACCCCATGCAACGCTACAGGCTTGGGGTGGAGCGGCTGGAGAGCTGCCCAGTGGAAAAGGACCTGGGAGTGCTGGTCGACAGCCGGCTGAACATGAGCCAGCAGTGTGCCCAGGTGGCCAAGAAGGCCAACGGCATCCTGGCTTGTATCAGGAATGATGTGGCCAGCAGGAGTACGGAGGTGATCGTGCCCCTGTACTCAGCCCTGGTGAGGCTGCACCTCGAGTACTGTGTTCACTTTTGGGCCCCTCATTACAAGAAGGACATTGAGGGGCTGGAGCGTGTCCAGAGAAGGGCAGTGAGGCTGGTGAGGGGTCTAGAGAACAAGTCTTATAAGGAGCGACTGAGGGAGCTGGGGCTTTTTAGTGTGGAGGAGGCTGAGGGGGGACCTTATTGCTCTCTACAACTACCTGAGAGGAGGTTGTAGTGAGGTGGGTGTTGGGCTCTTCTCCCAGGTAGCCAGCGATAGGACGAGAGGCAGTGGCCTCAAGTTGCGTCAGAGGAGGTTTAGATTAGATATTAGGAGAAATATCTTTACTGGACGAGCAGTCAGGCATTGGACCAGGCTGCCCAGGGAGGTGGTGGAGTCCCCATCCCTGGAGGGGTTAAAAAAACGTGTAGATGTGGCACTTCAGCATATGGTTTAGTAGGCATGGTGATGTTGGGGTGATGGTTGGACTTGATGATCTTTTAGGTCTTTTCCAACCTATGATTCTCTGATTCTGTGATCTTGTATTGTAATTGTGTTTACAGGCCATAGAAGAACTATTCAGTCAGCTCTGGTCTCTGTAAGAGTCTGCCAGTGTAATTTTTGGTTGGTTGTTTGTTTTAGTCTGACTTTTAAGGAAGCAGAAGCTGAAACCCCACTTTCTCCATAACAGCTTTGGCATTTACTTACCCATTTCAGCAAAATGGCAAAGATCTTTTTTAATATGCACACTTCAAAGAGAAGCTACAGTGAACATTTAGTCCTTATAAACTTCATAAATTTGGCATCCAGTTCCAGCATCCTTTGAAATTTATACCATCTTAAGCACCAGAGAATTCAACGATCAGTGTGAACTTCTCTCTTGTGTGGATTCCCTATTGTCTGATGGGTGGTCAGCTCATTTTACAACCTCAGTGTATTTCAGTTAAAACAGTGAATCAACTGCAAGACACAAGTAGTGGGCAAAAGAGCTTCGTAACACTGTTGACAAAGCTATTTGTTTTGGGTTTTAACCCAATTTTTGGGTTACCCAAATATAATTCTGCTGCGGAGATATAAGCATACTTAATTAAATTAAAATAAAAATAATAGTAATTAACCATTTCCTTCCAAGATGTGAGACCGTTTGGTTAATCTGAAATTGATACGTGCATAAACTGTTAACAAATATTTAATTCCGTCATATCCTTTGCAATATTCTTAGTATATATATGAGAACAATAGGAAATAGACTTAGTTAATGATTGTTAGCCTGAAGTCCACACGAACTGCCACAGACCTATGAAGGAACTTTTGTCTAAAGTAAGTACCAGGACAGTTCTGCAAAATTTAACTTATTCTTTGGTGACATAAATATTCAGTGTGTCTTCTGCCAGAAGAAACTGTAAAATTAGAAACCCTTTAAGTATTGTTTGGTGGTTTTGGCTAGTGAGTGTGTGCATGTGAGCAACACAAAGCACTTGTCTGTGCAGATACCCTCTCCTCAGTGTCAAATTGTTGCTGCTTATTTATTTAAGGTCATTTCAATAAAAGGAGGATGCACTTCTGTGATGTCTCTCAGCTGCTTTATGATGGCTCTCAATCGTCAGCTGACAGAATTGCAGAATATTTGAGGTAGGAAGGGAACTCTGGAGGTCATTGGATCCAAGCACCCTGGTTTCCAGGATGAGCTGCTCCATCACTTTTCCAGGACTCAAGGTGAAACTGTCTGGCCTGTAGTTCCCTGGCTCCTCCTGCTTGCCCTTTTTGAAGATAGGAGTGACGTTTTCTGGCTGGAACAGTTGTTGCCACACTGGTTAAGATATCATTAAAACTGTACCTTTATTATTGTTCCGCTGATTCGGAGTGTGGATAAAGCTATCACCCCTCTCGCTGCTTAATAGCCAGCTGTCGTAGTCCTGATAATGTAACACTTTCATTAGATTCAGAAATAGGACACACAAAGGGATAGCAAATGATCTTAGGAAGTCTTTGCCAGACAGATAAATGCTACTAACAATAAAGTAAGTTGTTATTATCAGCATTGTGATGTTGATGAATTTTATGAACAATTATCTGCGATGTTGATGAATTTTATGAACAATTATCTGTTCTTGATGTTGGCTCTTCCCTTTCTGAATCGTTTTTTGATTTTTTTTTTTTTTTTCTTACTGCAGAAGACCTAAAAAAGACACCCACACAGACTATAGAAGTTTGAGACGAATGGCTCATATTATTTATGTAGCGGAAATTCTCCGGAAGCAGACTAGATTAGGAAAAGCTTGTCTAGTTGGCTAGTTTAAAAGTTTTGAATACTGGTCACACGCTATACCACAAAACTGATGTTGTTTACGTTTTCTTTTAGGAACGTCTCTTGATGAGTCTTTTGCCCAGGAATGTTGCAATGGAAATGAAGGAAGATTTCCTGAAGCCTCCTGAAAGGATTTTCCACAAGATTTACATTCAAAGGCATGACAACGTTAGGTAGGATTGATGTAGCCCGTGAAATAATTTAAAGCGGAGAATATTTAGTGCAAATACAGTGACATGCAATTGCAGTCAAGTCTCAGAGAAAAAAAAAACAAGCTGTACAGTAAAGACTGTCATTTATGCAGAGGAGCAGAATGGACCCACTAGGAACATTTACTAGCCTTCTCAGAAGATAATGGTGAATCAATAAATGGCCTAGCATAGTAGTGCTGGGAGGCAGGCGACTTTTTTCAAATGAGTATTCATTCTTTTCGTACCGTATTACATTTTGGGTGAATAGGAGGATTTATTTTGCGTAGTAACTTTTACGCATTTGTATTTTCCTGGTAGTAAGATGGATTACTTTTAATGAAATAGATTTTTTTGGGTAATAGCATGGAAATACAGAAAGAAAACATGATGTGAACTTAAAAAAAAGTGTATCTGTCCCCATCATACTCCACATCGGAGATTACTGACTGAGGCTCACATCTGCTTCTTGCTGCTGTTCAGTAACAGGCTGTTGTGCAAGTGCTTTCATTTATACTGGTTGTTGTTAAAGTGTATTCTCATGGGTTGTTCTTCTCTGCCCCCTCCAAACAAATTCCTTAAAGGCCTTGTCTGTAGGGTGGTGTTTTATCATACTGCCTCTAGCTGCTTGCCCTGCACGTGCCTTGCTTCCACACCCACAACAGTGTCAAAGAGGTTTACTTGGTGCCACCCTTGCACTAAGCTCTAAGAAGTGATGCCGCAGAGCTGCCTTGGTGTGCACCATGTACTCACGTGGCAAAGGAGTAAACTCCCTTAGCCCCCCCTCCTCCCCTCATCCACTGGTTAGTTCCTGCACTTGGGGTCCAGTCTGTCTCCCACTGAGCTGACTTTAATATTTGCAAGGACCGCTTCCTGGTGACTAAGCTGTTGCAACTAAAAGCGTATATGTCAGTGAGAGAATCAGAGATGGCGTTGATGCAGGTGTTTAGAAGACTGACAAATTAGGTCGGTTTTACACTGTAAAGTTAAACATTACTGAATTGATTCATTAGGAGCTCGCTTCTTGCTAATGGTGAAATCTTACATGATGTTGATCATCATGACTACGTATACAAAACTCTTGGTCAGTAACAGTCAATTTAAAGTTAGCTCTAAGCGTACAGTACCCCAAAGCTGATGCTGCAAAGTTAGCTTTGTTGTTGACAGCGTTTGCCAAAGAGAGCTCCTGAAGGGGAGAATTCAAGATCCAAGTGGGCTGTCTTCCTCCAGTTCAGCTTGGTTTTGCCTCATGCTTTTATGCTGTTGGTCCCGCCCCGACACCGTTTGTCTTTTTTCTTTTCTTGCCAAGCTTCCACCTTTGGATGGTATCCTGTCATATTTACAGTCACTTGTGCTCGTCTTGTCTGCTGTCCGCCAGGTTTTTGTTGCTTGGGTGCCTTCTGCTGTCTTTTTATGTCCCTTTGGTGATCACATTGCTTATACACTTATAAAAATTGTGTCTAGTGATGCTGTCAGAGTTCTGTGAAATACATGTATACTACTGTTGGTTGCACTGATATTGATGTTCCAGGCAAGCAAACAGTAATTATATCGCGACCAATACATTTATACCTTGTATGTGTCGCAGGTTGGCTACAGTGGGGGTGGTGTTCTTAAATGGCATTGCTTTGCAGCTGGACTGGTTGAGTATAGCGCTTCTGAGCCCTCCCCTGCACGGAGATCTTCTTGAAATGTAGCCTCAGTTGTACCCTTTGTTTTTTTCTATGTGAAATGGTGTTTCGCATAACCACTAAGGTTGCTGTGGCTTACTTTTTGCTTCTATGTAGAGTTCAGAAAAGATTTTGAACCTGAATACCCTGTCTGGAGAGGTGAATTCATTCTCTGACATTAAGAGGGTACTTTTGGGGCAAATGGAGGCAAAGTAGGATGGTGTAATTTTAATGCCAAAGAAAAGATTCTCAGGGACGAGACCTGAAAACAGGAGACCTCCCTTCACCATCTGTACTTTAAGAAAAAGTTTTACTTTTTATTTCAATAATGCAACTGCTGTATTAAAAAAGAAGAGAGAAGGAGGGGGAATGGTGTCCCAGTAAATACCCAGGGAGGTGTTGCTCACAGGTCCCGGTAGACCGCAGTTTCACCCCAGGAGCTGTGTGACTCCGCAGATCTGAACAACGCAGAGGCGCTGCGTGGAGGACAGCACCACAGCATTCCCCCGGGAAGCGCTGCTGGTGGTCAGTGCCAAGAAGATGGGTGCTTTACCTTTTTCAGGAGATGAAAAGAATTTTTTTTCTTTCGACCGGTGGCAGTTTAGTGCTATACCAGGCAGACCTAAGAGACCATTCCCATATTCTCATGATTTGCCCTCTTCACACCAAGCGTTCTGTAAAACACCATTATTAAAACAAACAAAACAAAAAGCCCCTTTATAGTTCTAAATTCCTGGAGTTTTTAACCCCAAAGCTACACAGCGGAAAATAGAAAATGCACTACATTTTCACCTTTCCTATTGCAATGCTTTCTTTTTCTCCCAGGAAATATCAGGAAGTGTCAGAGCCTTACCCTCCAGAAAGGATAGGCTGGAGAAGGTGGGCATGCAATTAGCAAACCACCATTTTTCCACTCCTCACCTGTTAAAAAAAAAAAACCAAACAACAAAACCCCCCCAAAGACAAAAAAAAAAAGCCTCACCAGCAACAAAACCTATCTGTTTCAGTCTTTAAATAGTTGCCTGAGAAAAAACAGCGTTCAATCTTGCATGTGAAAAATCAGACATTCATACAGCTCCCTCCTTTACCTTCTCCCAGAAGAATACAGGGGGATACATTACAGTCAATATATATATACACACCTCTGTAAGAGGTGAATGACGGACTGGGAAAAGATACTGGCATATTTCAGGTACACCATGGCAACAGCCCTGCTGTATCAATGAACTGGTAAATATTTTACCAACTATCAAATAGTCGTTGAATGCCTGCCTGCAGCTGACTGTGCCTCGGGAAGGGAATGGAGGCATCCCTCGCCATGTTGAAGGCAGAGCCCTCAGTGTTGTGTCGTGCTTTGCTGAGCTCTTCCCAGATCTGCAGTGAAGAGTGGAATTTCTTTTGCTCACAGATAACTCTCTTCAGTTAGAAATCACTTCAGACTTTCACCTTAGTACCTAGGATTTTATTTTTCTTTCTGCAGTACAAAGCAGTAAACTCCTTCAACATCAGCTGATGATTGTGGTGTGGAGAGGGGGCTAATTTAAAACTGACTTCATATTTCCATTTGAGGCTGCTCTAAGGGCATCAGTGAATACGGCTGAGAAAAGAGCACTGAACAGACGGCTTCCTATGCAGAAAGACAGTGCGGCGCAAGGGACTCGCAAGGGCCCTGGGACCTGTAAGGCTTTGTGGGGAAAAAGCCTTTTCTCCTCCAAATTGCTCACATTTAGCAAACGAAGAATGCCTGCGGAGAAGGACATGTACAAGCCTGTAACTTCGGGAAGGGCTGTGAAAAAACTTTACTGCAAGTGCCAGAAGCGCAGAGGAAGACTGAAAGCTGAAACCCTCCATGTTCCTCCGGTTCCAGAGCTGAAACTTTTACAGTTTAGTTCCAGCGGAAACGGATTCTTTGCACAATGCTCACGCTTACTGCTTGAGCTTTGCAGAAACAAATACTGGCAGTCCACAATCTGACAGGTTGTTTGGCCACTTGAGATATTTCTCTTCTTGTTCTGTAACTGTTTCATTTAGCTTTTATATTTTTAAATTAATTGCTCTGAATATTTTTGTTTGTGTCAACTTTTTATCACCTTTATTTGCATTTTTTCCTTCTACTTAGATTCTACTAATGCGGTTTCATGGTGGCTCTGTCATTTTTTTGCATTTTTTGAAGATTAAGTGAAACATATAGAAAGAAAGAACTGGTTTTTTTCTCCTCTCACAATCTATGAACTGTTAACTCTCAAAGAACATTAAAGCCATCTGTTTGGCAGCAGCTTCATGTCAAAAGAGAAAAATCACTAGGCCCAAATTCATCTTATTTCTGGAAGTCAGATAATGGTACAGGAGGAGGTTGTTATCCATTCCAGACCTCTGTAGGTATTTGTGCCTGTGCAAAAGGCAACAAGAAATCTTTCCCAGGCAAATTTTATTATCTTCTGTGTACACTCTGTAAAGGGTGGTGGTTAAAAAAGAGTGTATTTATCTATGGAACCTTCCCAAAGAAGAGGTCAAAAAGGAATTGTCACAAGTTGATGAAAATCAGTCCTTTGCCAACAAATTCTTCACCCTACAGATGCGCTGCTGCTTTGGCTATGTTTTGTGTGGAATACCTGAATATTACGCAGTGGTGAAGATACAACTTTTTTTGTCAGAGAGGAAGAAAGAAGGCTTTTTGTACATCAGCTGCCTTTTAAAGTTTTTGAACAGAATTGCTGTACCGTAGGAAATGAATGCATGTGTTTTAAATGGAAACAAATAACTTAATGCAAATACAATATGCAAAACAAGACGTGCAAATACACTTCAAAAATTGTTGTAGCATGAACCCAGTGAGGACACTAAATTTAAGCATCAGGAAGGTAAACTAATCACTAGTATAGTAGGTGTGCCCCATGAGGAGGAAATAGTCCATATACACAATTCAGGAGCCATTTCAACACAGTACAGGTGTGTTTTCTTACTGGGGTGATCCGAGCCAAGGTCACTGTGGAGGATGTCAGGACCAGATGGCAGCTTACATGTGGGAGACTGCCCAACAGAGTAGCTCTGCTGTGATGCTCAGGAGCGTGGCTTTGAACAGACAAGAGACACCTCTTTCCTAAGATTAGGTCATGTACGATTAATATTTCCTTCTCTCATTTCTTGTCTGGCCCTGCAGGGCTGAGGAATTTGCAGATTGTATATATATGTACAGAGGCTGCTGTAAAAACAGGCTAGTCCTGACTGAATCGCTCCCTGCAGCTGTACTTCAATTAAGTGCTTTCAAGTTGATTTTCAGCTCAAATATATGCCCCATTTGGAGCCCTCAACACATTCTGTTGTTTGTCTCTTTTGACATGGACTTTTCCCACTCCATTAGACATTAATGAAACTGTTTTAACACATGCATGGATAAAGATGTGGCTGACTTCGTGTGTTAATAGACAACTTCTCACTCCGCTCCCTAACTCGGATAACGTTCCGGAGATCAACAGAAAGGGAACATCAAACTGCTACCAATTTCTGGAGCCTCTGGGGCAGCAATTTCAGTTGGCCTAATTTTTACAAGGGGGAAATAGAATGGGCAGCTTTGTAGGTAGAGAAATTAATTTCAGGCCACACACTGCCTGATTCAAAGCTACAATGCAAACGCTCCTGTTGGCCATTTCGAGGTGGTTGTGACCTCACAGAATCACAGAATAGTAGGGGTTGGAAGGGACCTCTGTGGGTCATCTAGTCCAACCCCCCTGTCGAAGCAGGGTCACCTACAGCAGGCTGCACAGGACCTTGTCCAGGCGGGTCTTGAATAT
>Ga0065711_1038912_pt1 | contig 18291 bp, 10 predicted proteins | sample Hoacrofraction12_FD_59098 | JGI IMG/M metagenome (GOLD analysis project Ga0065711, IMG submission 59098) | Hoatzin crop microbial communities from Cojedes, Venezuela - Epithelial fraction 12 v2 (version 2) | ecosystem: Host-associated > Birds > Digestive system > Esophagus > Crop | place... | reverse complement strand
CAGTATCCCTTCAGTATGAAAAAGAAAATCAACAGGTTTTCTTACTGTTTTTTTCACTGAAACAGCTCAATTTCGTCAGACAGTTGTGGCCGCTATTTGTTTTCACTGAGGACCAAGAATGGTTGTCCAACAAAACAGCTGTCTTCATGAAGAGACTCTGCTACTTGACAGCAACTTGTGTTAGATTGTACCAGAAAATTACTGCCTACCTCTAGGAAGCAGAATAGCCTTCTGAAAAACTCAGACTTTGCCAGTGTCGTGGCACAAGGATGTCTCTGTATGTAAGAGAGATATATACACGAAGACCTCTGGTAACTGGTGATGTGGTAAGGTACTGCTTGCAATGGCTCAAAGTTAGAATAGCAAAATAGCAAAATAATAAAAGACATCAAAAACTAGGAATCAGAGTTGATCATGATACGCAGGCTATGTTTATGGCTGTATCCTCTTTCTTTCTTCCTCAAAGTCCACTGTCTCTAAGTTGTGGTTATAGATCTGAGAGTGTGGGGGTCCACACTGACAAGAGTGCTATTGGGATCGACAGAAATGAGCATTGATTGTACTATACAGAGGCACAGCTCTGTTGTCAGAGATTACAAATTTTGGAACATCTTTCCTTTTCACTCACTAATTGCCATCTTCATATTGTGCTGTCTTTGTATTTTATGTACTTAAAAGAAGTACTAGTAGTCAAACTACTCCTCAGATGAAAAACCCTTTGTCTTCCAAAATATTTTTACTTTGTGGACATGTGTACAAAATGCATATCTCATAGGATTTATGCAGTTTATTTTGTGCCGCTTATTGTTGGGTACTGATGGGATTCTTTTAAGCCAATGAAAGCTTTTGTTAGGTTCCAGCTATACTGCTCTGTCATGACTCTTCAGCATTGATTGTATTCTTCCAAGTCTCCTAAATAGAGTTTCCATTGATTTTGATTCCATTTCCGTATGCAGAGTCCTTGCATGGCTGGACTCCATTTCTGCAGATGCAAATGATGGGAATGTATAGTGGTACAGTGTCTTTAAGCTACAAAAACAATCTGAAAAACCTGGGATGAAGATTTTCTGTATTCACAATGAATTTCTAAAGTTCTATAGATCTTTAGGCCCAGAAATGAAGGTCCACAAAGCTGAATTTCTAAAATTTGGCATTCTTCATGCTCATAAAATATGGAGAAATATTTTTGCTTTGTATTAATTTTTGGTTGCCTAATATTTGAGGAAGGTGCAGGAAGAGTCAGAAAGATTAAGAATAGAAAGTTGAATTTCAGTAAAAAATGTACATATATGCTATCTGTTATTTTCAGAAAATACATGTAAAATAATTTTTCATAAACGCAAAAAATATGAAAATAAAAAAAATGAAAAGACATAGTTTTCCAGACTAACGTTTTATTTTTTTTCCTACATTGGAAAGTGTAAGTATAAATATTATAGCAGTATTTACTCATTGCTCCATGCAGTAAGGTCTTCATTCCTTTAGTATCTATAACCTTTTAAAGACATATTTTCTTCTTAAGAGTAGAGCTAACAGCAGTAAGATTGCTAAAAGATCATGTTTATCATCAATACCATTCCTCTGACATTTCATTTGGTTTCATTTGTCAAAATTCACTGAAAGCAATGGAGTTACACTGTAGATCCAGTGTGACCTCTGGAACTCTTAATACTAAAGGAAAAAAGACAGCACAATATGATTCTCTGAGATTGTACAGAATTTGCAGTGTCGGCTTATAGCAAAAAGAAACAACATACCCTATTATCTCTGAAGTGAGGAGGTTTGATTTGGACAACTCTAAGACGCAATAAAAGAGAGACCATCAATAACACTAGCTTTCACAGAGTTACTATTCAGACTAAACCCAAAAGTACTAAAAATTGACTATGCAATTGCAATTGCAACACATCCTCAGCTGCTCTCTATTAGTGTGCATCTGAACCAAGACACAAATGACAGCTGCATCTACAGGAAGGAGAAAGGTTTTTTTTTTATTATTTCTTCCTTTTTTTCTTTTTTTTTTTTTGTTGTTTAATTAGAGAAACAACACTTTAAAATGCAAAAAGCAGCATCTCTTTTAAGACGGCATATCTGTGAACACCGTGCGTAACGAATCTCGGTGGTGTTCAAAGACTATTTTAATCTGCCAGAGTAATAAACAGTAGGGAAGGTTTTTAAATGCTCTGTAGGCACCTTGGAGTAACATTTCTCATGGCTTTCAATAAATCCCTGTAGTTATGCAGCCCATTGTTATTGTGAAGTATATGCCAGTATATGCAGGAAGGGTGTCTGCAGACACTTATTGCCAGCATTTGCTGTAGCCATGTAAAGCACCAGTCTCTCTGGTGCTAATGTATATTACAGAATTAAGAGAAAACAGGCAGACAAGCATTTTGTGTCTTTAACATTGAAAACTACAGGGATGGAGAACAGAAATCTGAGGGAGGAGTTGGGAAAAGTACAGTTGAAGTATCATGGCCTGCCTGGACTGTGTTTACACGAGGACCTGAGAGCATGTAACTTCTGCCATTTCATCCCCCTGTTGGTCAGTTGTGAAGGTCTCTGTAGTGCGAATATCCAGCAGAGTAATGATTACCGGTTTACTTCTCCTGACTGGCTTCCATGTGCTTGACGCCAAGTAGAGACCAATGTAAGAACAGGTAATACTACTAATAGACAGGTTTTTATTTATATGAAAGCCTTTTAATAGGTTTTAAACACAAACATTGTGAACAGGGCTGTGATACACACAAATGCTGTTTTAGGAAAATAAAAATACCGTTGTGTTGTAGACCATGTATACATTTCTGTGTCCAGTTTTGGACAGGAAAGACATCAATTATCTGGAACAAGTTCAGCAGAGGGCCCCAAGCCCTCGAGCTGATCAGGGGCCTGTGGCACTTGCCCTGTCAGGAGAGGCTGAGGAAATGGGACTTGTTTCAGCCTGGAGAAGAGGCTTTGAAGTCACCTAACAGCAGGCCTCCAGTACCTATGGGGAGGTTAAGCCAGAAGGTGGAGCCAGGCATAGTGGTGCAGTGGGCATAACTTGAAACAAGAGAGGTTCAGGCTGGATAGAAGAAGAATTTTCTCCATGAGGATAGGCAGGCTGTGGGACAGTTCCCAGAGAAGCTGTGGTCTCCGTCCTTGGAGGTGTTCAAGACCCAAATGTATAAAAACCTCAACAACCTCACCTGACCATTTAGCTAACCCTGCTTTGAGCAGAATGTTGGACTGGAGACCTCCTGAGGGCCCTTCCAACCTGAACTATCCTATGATATCTGATACTAATTTTCAAATGCGTTAGGCCACATTTAGAGGAACATTGTCTTTGTTAGAAGCTTAAACAAGTGCAGTGTATTAATCTCATTTAAGAGAGAATGTCTTTTTGTAGGCATTTTCTTTAAACACATTTGATTTGTTTCACTGAAAGTTGATTTGCTGCCAAGACATCAGATGGTTAGAAGAGACGTGCATACAAGTATAATCATCTCAATGGGAATCTCAATAGATTGTCTTTATGAAGATTTTAAAAAAAGTGAGCAGCAAGTGAATAAAATGCAGTAACATTTTAAAAGCCCAATAGTTAATAAAATGCTTTAATGTATTTTAATTTTCACAAATTATTTCCTTTTGGCATCTAAGCTACAGATACAAATGTCATTGGTGGTCTGAAATTTGGCACTGAAATCCATACTTAGGCACCAGAAGAAAGGATGTATTTAGTAAAAATGGTCTTAGTCCTGAGCAATTTGGGACTTACTCTTTGCAGTGTTTAGATGGCTGCTTAAGTAGTTTCTGGATAGAAGTTGAGCTCCATGTCAACTCTGATGCTCATCTCTATGTATCACATTAAAAGCTCAGTATGACAAGAACAAAGATGGGGGTAGGAGGAAGGAAATAGTATTAAACCTGTTTTATAGAAAAGGAAGCCAGGATGAAAGATGGTGTTGTAGGCTTATGCTCATATACGAAGTGTGTGGGACAGCCATTAACTGAACTCCCTGGGTTCCTCATCTCAGAAAATGTACAACACTTTCATGTGTTTGTCGGCAGCAGATTTTTCTAGATGTACTGGAAGGCAAACAAGGTTCAGAGCCCGGTAATTCTGTGCACTTAATTCCTGTAAATCGAAAGGACAATTTTTATTAGCTTGAGAAGTATTAGGATCAGAGATACTGTTATGTTTGCAAATTGAGGGAAAGCATGCTGAAACAGAAGAGTCTACTCTGAATAATCCAAATAAATCTTACTGATTATTTCATTGTGCAGCCACGCAAAAGTCCTCTTTCTATCGTACTTGAATATACTTAGGGTGCTGAACTCAGCCAGTGCCACAGTGAAAGAGTTGTATCCACCTACAAATAATGAGTAGAAAACTATCTTACAAACTAGACTCAGTATGAGGTTGTTTCATTATCTGCATCATTATCCTGGCTTCAGAGTCCCAAATGATGAATTTTTTTTGTTTGTTTTCTTTTGTCTGAATTCCTTTGTCTCCTTTGAAGGAAGAATTAAGCAGACTTTCTGTTTGTTTCAAATCAAGTAATGGTCAGGTAACTGCAAGTGACAGAGTTGGTAATTTTTAAAAGGTATTGCTTTTCTCTGCTTCCCTTCCATTTCTACACACAGACACACACATCCCCCCTTTCCTCCTTCCTTCCGTCCCCCGCAGCTGGAGATACTGCTCCCTCATGTGATTCATTTAAGCTGACCATGTCCATGATACTACTCGAGTCTAATGAAGAAGATTAATTTCTTTCTCCACTCCTGTAGGGAAACAACAGCAGTTGCAGCACTTTTGATGATGTATATAAAAAAAAAAGCATAGCTTGCCTCCAAAATGTTCTTCCTAAATGCTCATCTTTCTGATGCTTTCACCTGGGCCCCCTTTTGGAGCTACTGAAGGCAGCTTAAGTGAACACCATGTACTTGGCATTGCAATGAGCTGACAGGGACCACATGTCTGCTTACCAACTCCAGCTGAAACACAGTAACTTCTTAAAAGGCACCGACAGTGCCATTTGTGATCGCTGAACATATTCTCATAGGATCAGAGTCTCAGCTGGTATGGACCGTCTCAGCTCTGTTAATGTTAAGGGAAATAGGCCAATTTAGTCTAAAAAAAAATCTGGTTTAAACATTTTTTGGGATAAGAACATACCTAAAGAAAACATTTTATGGGATATGAGCATATGTAAAGCATAGAAAAAATGTCACCTCTTCACAGATTTACAGTTGTTTTTATACATTTCATATTTTTCCATTGAGTGGAGTAATAATTACAGAGTTCTACACAGAGTGAACTGATGATGCTTTATCTCTTTTTTTTTAATTTAGAAAAATAGTGTAAAATTTCCAATTTGTCTGCTTCTTTTCTTCATTAGATTTACAGCCTGACAAAGTTTTTTAGTGCCAGTGCGTATTGTCTAGCACAGTTTGTCAGCCATATGCAATAACTGCCCATGTTTTAATTTGAAAATTTTGAAACTACAGTGTTTGCTATTATGTAAAGCTTGGAGATATATGCTGGCAGAAATATTAATTGTAAATTGTTCATTTAAAAAGATTGCCTCCATAGTTTTGCACTGCAAACTGATCTCAAAATGAAGACCTAAATAGTTCACAGTAGCAGAAATAATAAGGGTTTGAAATGGATCACCACAGTGGTTATTAGATTCAAATGAGAAGAGGAGGGAAAATGACTATTATCTTTTTTTATTATTACAGAACTGACTATTGTTGACATTCTGCTTCTGTGAAGTAAATTGTGTGATGAAACTGTAGTGTATTTTGGGTATAATATGTAACAAGTCATTAAGTGGGGTCTCCAGCATCTGTGCATAGGAGAGGCAAAAATATTTTCTGCTTTACTTTAGTCTGTTGGCAGTGATTGCACAAATAATTTCTACTTGCTGACCATTATGCCACAAGCTTTTTAATATGCAGCCAAGAATTTATTATGATGAACTGTATGTCATGTATTTCTAGAACTTCAGGTATATCCCAGATAGCAAATCTAATGACTAGGTTTCAATTTTGTATATATAGCAAAAATAAATTAGTATTTAATCATTTATTATGAAGGGGAGCAAGTGATAAATGCTGAAAAAGATTGTGATAGGATTTGCTATAATTGAAAACCGAAGCGTAGTGCTCTAATAGTAGAGGTGGGAGTCTAGTAAGTGATGGACCTCTAAAAGAGATAGAATAGAATAATGGATGAGAAAATCAATGAATGGATTAGAAATAGGTAGGTACGTACCTACCTAAAAAAGAAAGGTGACCTTTAATGGATTTCAGGGGACTGACTTGGTGATTGGCTAAATTAATCACAGTACCACTGCTAGTGCAACTTTCTATGCAAAAAAAGCCAAAATTGCCTACATGCAACATAGTGGAAATGGATGGCATTAATAATTAAGAGTAGCAGTATCATGTGTCTATTCAGGAGTATTATGGATCATGTCTTGTCATATTTCCGATATAGTATGTGTAGGTATGATCAAATTTAAAAGAAAGATTTAGATTTCCAGTAATAAAAGTCATTCTACTGTTTCTAAAGCTCATGCAGTCATTAAAACTTTAATTAAACAGGTTTTCAAGAATGGGGAATAGAGACTAAGTTCATAAACCAGACAGATATGCTTTGTAAATGAAAAAGAAAGCTAATTAAACCAAGCATAGCAGCATAATATTAATTTTTAAAAACACTTCAAGCATATTTGTAGTAAATCTTGCCACGGCTATTGCATATTTCCTAATGAGTTATTGTACAGTTTAGGTTCAGCATCTATGCTGCCAACACTCTATAGCCAGGTAAAAAATTGTAACCTTAGGCATTATGCTAATGCTTATTTCAGCACAATTAACTCTTTGAGCCCAATTTATGAAAAGAAAAGGGCAAAAATTACATAAGGAATTTTTAGGTACCAGAATATTTTTCATTCCTCTAAGTTTTATTCAGCTGATGTTAATTCTAGTTGCTTTGCAAGGAGACAGAGGTTAATACAGAGCACTTGCTGGTCTTGATCAAGAGCTCTCTCACATGGGATAGAAAAGGGCTAAATTTTGTCATGTGTATGGAAGGCAATTAAGGGGATTAGTGAACTGCTACATTTCCTTCCAGATGAAGACAAAATTCAACTACATGTTTTTACATTGTCGGATTTAGACAGTTAAGTTGAAAGCACTTTCTGATGTTTGGCTGCAGTGTTTGTTTATGCTTCTGTGTTTCCTCACACTATTTATCTAAAATATCTTGAACATGTTGAACTAATTGAGAGATGAGATAAACCTGTTGGGATGTTGCTTCTTTGGTTGAGTTTCTGTATTTCTCTAAAGAAAGCTTTAGTTTCCTGACAGATTACTGAGAGATCCCTATTTCTTGTCGTCTTCTGCTGGGAAATAATGATGGTGTTTGAACAGGTTCAGTTAGATCAGCTTTAGACATGTTCTTTTGGGATCTCTACTACATAGAATTTGAAGATTTGGGTCAATTTTTGAAGTGATAATGAATGCCTGAGGACTTTGTAACCAAAGAGTTTCTCTCTGTCAATTCAAATACTCCCTTTTTTTTTTTTTTTAGATAATATAAAAGTATAGTTAATATTGAATTATTCATCATTACTCTTCTTCTGGCTGCCCCACAGAGACTTAAACTGTTTCACTGCTATAATTTGTAGTATCCTTAATCTTCTTTCCATCATTCATCCTTCAGATTACCCAAACATGGGCAAAAATAGTAGATATATCAGGAATTCTACATACATGTCTCCTCATTTTGTAGAAGGCTTCTTAAAATCTGGAGTATTCTTTGTGTTGCTCAAAAGCTGAGCAGACAGACTTACGTGTGAGGTCCATAGCTGATGATATACATAGTCTTATTGAAAAAAACACGCTGTCTTTGAAAATTAAAATAAATAAATAAATTAAGCGAGGTGAAGAAAGAAAGAGAAAGCTACACTGGTGGCCAGCTGGTAAGGAAGATACTGGGATATCTCCAGGCAAGACTCCTCATCATTTTCTCCAGTGCCACAGATATTCCCCTGAACAGTTCCCACAGTGACTATACAGTTACAGCAGGACCAGCTTGGTCTCCCTGCTGTTTTCTTTTACAAGTTAGTGCTTGATGGTGCTGACTACAGCACACTGATCAGATGCAGGTGTTGCACTCATTTAACTGATTGTGAAGTTCTATGCATGTGTATTTCTGGATATTGCTTCTGGGCTATTTAAATAATAATTATCTGCTAGTGTTATCTGCTAAGCTCTACACATTGCTGACCATAAAGTTATAAACTAAAAACTACGAAGTGAGAGGTGAAAGAGAGGTGGGAGGAGAAAGGGTGACTTAAACATCAGTCATAATCCATTCCCATGAGAAACCCAACATCAGAGACATATCAAAGTCTTGCAATTTGATGACATGAGGACAAGAGCATTTGGGAATACAAGGTAAAAGTGTTGTCACGGCAGCCTTGGGGTATGTCAGTGAACGACTACAAAGTCAAAAACAGACTTCAATGCTACAAGTGAAAGGTTACAGTACTGTAAAGGGAAAGCCCCTGTTACAAATCTTAAAGCACGGGGCAACATCAGTATCTTTCATTTCTCTGTGGATAATGTGAATTTTTATGATGATGATGATGAAAAAGAAAAGCCAGACCATTTTATAGGTAATTTGACAGAACTAACCATTTACAGTAGAAATACCTGCATCAACAGTTTATCAGCTAGCATATTACAGTGCAGTGTAACTCATCCTATAACCCCCCTTCTTTTCTTTTAAATTATAGGCAACATTTTAGGAAATCATGTTTCTGTTTTTCCTCCTCTGCCCTCACATCCCCCCGTCTCCATGTATCCTCTAAAGTCAGTCTGTAAGAGCCTCTGCATAGGTAATTGTGTTCTGTTCTTGTGTGTCCTTTGATGTACATAACAGATTTTGAGGAGTCTTTTAGAAATATATACAGATGTGTATACACTATCCCTTCACACACAGGCATGTGAAGATCATTTTGAACATGCCAAGATATGTTGGACATCTACTCTTTGGCCCACAGTTGCCTTTTGCCAGAGTTTGAGAAGTTTCTGGCAAGTTTTGTCTTTTAGCTGCTCAATTCTGTTCCACTGTACTTAACTGTTAGATGCTGACTTGTTGCTAGGACAAGGGCAAAAGATTAACATATGTTGCTGAAGAATGTTTTTTGCCTTCTTCTCTTAGTGGCTGCTTTTTTAGGGGTTGAAATAAAGTGTTTCCTGCTATGAGCACCTTCCACATTGTGTATTCAGTGCTGAAAGAAAATAATGTAATTTATATTTGAAATTTTTATATCCAAGGTCTTCTATAATAAACCATTGAAAACTGAGTGAAGAATTAAAAACGTCTTTCTGTACAACTTTTAATTTGCAAAGGAAAACTGTAAGTTTTATAGGTGGGATTCAGTAGCTTAAACATAGCTGTCTAGTGGCATTTTAGATGTCCTGGTTATCTTGTCTGGTCTTATAAGCTACAGTTTAAGAAAGGCACAGCTCTCTTGAATGTTGTGTTATAGCTGCCCTTGTCATGAGGATGTCTCAGTAGACTACCTAAAATAGCACCAGTCACTTACGTGTAGGCACACAAGTCACTCTTCATAACAAATTAGATGGTTCATGAGAAGCCATTAAAAATATCATACTGAACTTTAGGCAAACATCCAGCAACCTTTTGGGGCTTAAATCTATGAGTCATTTACTGTATAGAAATTGTTCTTTGAGTTTTCTTATATGTACGAGAAGTTAGCTTAAGGATGGAGTACATCTTTGGAGTGTAAGGAGTACACCTTCAACAGCAATGAGTGAAAACTATTTGAATTTGAATCATTCATTGTCTCCCAAGTATCCTCACAGGTTGTTATTTGAAGAATGGTCAGTAATAGAGGAGCATCCGTGACGTTAATGTGTGTGACCAGCTTCGAGTGTAATTGTCTTGTAGACAATATTTAACATATGATGCTGAGTGAGCTGCCTTGTTCTGGAGAAGAATTTTGTATAGAGCAATGGCTGTGACAGTCCACAGTAAGGACAGAAACTGATAAGGCCCTGTTTTTGCCAAATTTATAAGCCCTTCTAGATATTTTATATAGTGTACATGGATTTTCAGTTTTGATATAGAATGGATATATATATACTCATATAAACATATTTTTATGTGTGATGTATACATATTTCAGGTGATGTATACATGAATGAGAAAAAAGACCTGCCAAATTTGTCAAGAATCGAGAGGTATAAGATAGGTCTGCTGGGAACAGAACTGAAAAATAGGTTTAAATGAGTCATGATTCAGCTATTCAAACCTAGATTCTGTGTTGTTACTTTACAGGCAAATGAAGCTTGAGTGTAAATATAAATTAAGTGTATAATATATGCTTAAACACACTGACTTTAATTACAAGAAATTCAAAACATCCGTTACTTGCTGGAGACCAGTTCTGCTTAGATTAAATAGAACTGTAGTTGAGGAATAAAGTTCATGTCTCTTAAAACAAGGAGAGATTTCCAAGCTGGTGTTCAGAAGTACCTGAAACTCTCCAGCTGACAGTCACAGCAGCTGGCAATAAATGCGAATTTGAAAACAAATTGAGTTGAAGAACTTCAGTTGTTTTGCTTTCCCTCTTGTTGGGCTTTGTTTATTAATGTTATACAACAAAGAGATTGTCATGAACCGGACATCTCTGAAAACAGGATTTGCATCCCTGTAGATCTAAAGAGAGAACATTGCACTTATTCTGAAAATAAGAAATTTGCCAGAAACTGCCCCTGAAATTCAGATTAAATTGAACATAGTTCTTTTATTTTCAGTTTTTACCTCAGTTTTAAAGTATTGCACAGATACAAGTGTGATTTGCTACAACAGTTATTTCTAATGCCAGACAAGTAAACATCATCAATTGTGATCACTCTGCAAGCTCCTGTGTAGAGAGATTGTTGGATAGGTCAGCAGCTGAGAAATAATCAGAAGCATTAGTCGTGTTTATTCCCTGTCAGCTTTTCAGATACTGTAATTAAGTTAGGTATAAAGATCTTATTACTGAATGGAGTCTGTAGTCCCCAATGGAAGATACAATACAGCATGAATCTTGAATTCCAAAATAAAACCTGTGGTTCAAATTGGAGCTTCACAAAAGAAATTATGTTTGCAAAACAGAATGGAGTTCCAGTTTCACAAAGATGTATCTCCACTCCATCTCAGCCATATTCTGATTATACTCGTCTTTGGTTACTTAAAATTATATTAGTCTCACTTTCTGACCAAATCACTATCAGTTACTTTTAATATTTTAGAAGCTTCTTGAAGTCTTGACTACAAGAGTCACCAAACCACACTCATATCAGCATAATTTCAGAATCCCATTAGTATCGCATTATTGGGTACAGCAGATCAAGGCTCTGGGTAAGTTTAAAACCAGCTGATTTCAGACACACAAAATCCAGTTAAGAACTGCATTATCATGAAGCTCTGTCTGGCTGTGCTGTAACCCAGACATTCAGACTGTCAAAACGAACAGGAGGACCCATCACCAAAAATTTTGGAAAGCCAAATGTATAGAGACATAAATACCAGGAAATTATTATTAAGTTGCAATATTCAATGTCCATTAAAGCTAATAAGAATTCCTGAGAACACTGGCTTATAGAGAATTGGGAAAGCTCCTATGAAGTCCCCAAATTAATAATCTTGTGTTTTGTAATTTTCTCCAGGCTTTTTTAATAGTAACAATCACACTGGTTTTCAATGAATGTATGATGTAGTTTTTTGTTTATTTGTTTGTTTGTTTTTAATTTTAAAACCTTCCATGGATTTCTGATCACCTGATCAGGATTTTTTTATAACAAGTACTCTGACCCACAGACTTACAAAAGCAACTAAGCTTTCTAGTTTTGCAGAGGACAGTTTCTCCCCATCTCAGAAAAGAAATAATTAACTCTTCATTTATGTCGGTTCTGGAAAACAAAACACCTACCGAAACTCTTTCGAGCTCTGTAGTGCCATTGGCATCAATGTCTTCTCTGAAAAAAATCTCCGCAAAACTGAAAATGTGTTTATGCACAGGAGATCACAGGAAGCCAAGGAGTGTAACATTTCTAAGGATATCTCGCAGTGCTGTTAATACAAATCTTAACCAAAAATTGATCTGAAATCACTTACAATGGAAATCTGCCCATTGTGTTGAGTGAATTGTGGATCAGATTTCTGTATTATGGCAAGCATTGGAATTTCTGAATGACACTTGCTGAATAAGGACCTGTATGAGAGGTGTTGCTGGCCAAGCTTTCATAGATTATTTGATCAAGACATGTCAGTACAGGTTTGAAAAATCTCACTTTTGGCTTTTAAAAATTATGGTCCAGTTACCTTAGAAATAATGACACACATTATACTGACATAATGCTATTATGAGACACAAAAATTTAAGCATCCAGTCAGTAAAATCTAAATGAAAAAACTGTGCTGTTGTTGTCTCAGTCCTGATGCGAACACAGTTTCTTCTCTGCTGCCAGGAATCGTACTTGTAATTTTGTCCTTGTGAAAATGAAAAAGCTCAACAACAATGACAGTACGAGGGACTGAAAACCTGACACATTTCCACAACTCACTGAAAATAATAGGTGCAGATGTCATTTTTCTGCTCTTCTTTGGAAGAGGCTCTGGAGATTTGTCACAGTACAGAGCATCTCCACAACCACTGTATTACGTCTTTTGGGCAATGCCTGTGGCAGCAGCAATACCAAATACAATTTTCTCTTGAATCTTGACAACATACTTTGATTTATATAGATATTTTGAAACAGTAGTTTCAGGATTTTGATATGTTAGTGAATATATGATTGTATAATTTACAGTTAATGTAGCTGTAAATACTTCATAGCTGGTCTTCTAACACCTTCTATTTTCTGTGGTTATTGCTTTAAAAAAAATGTTAAGCAGTAATCTTGAAAACCCTGGTAGCAAATATGAAAATACATCAGTGACTCTTCCCTGATATAATATTCAAGTTAAGTAATTTTTTTACATGTCTTATCTATTTTATTGCAGTGGAACAGCACAAAAGTAAATTAAACCGCAGAGTTCTAGAGTTTCTAGCCTGGGGGAAGTATATGTTAAGTAGTTAATTTATGTTTATTTCACTTAATTTAGGGCTATGTATTTTCCTTAGATTTATAATGCATTGTACTGGGAGATGAAATGTATGTTTAAGAGGCTAGCAGTAATGTCTGTCTGAGGTTGCTCTTCCATCAGAGTCTACTGACTTCTTGAAGGGAATTCATGTCGTTAGTAATGTCTAATAGGCTATAGCCTATGACAATGAGTATAAAAACATATTTGACCAAAAGTACTGGAAAAGTTTTTAGTTCTACACATCTCTCAACCACCTGTATCCTGTTAAGAACTAGATAATCAGTCTTGCTTTGTATGACTGATATGTTCCATATATTTGTTGATATAATTGATGTAGATCAGTCTTCCTAGATGTAAGTTCAATAGGGAACTACCAATCTGTATGTGATTCAAGCATTGTTTGTCTAAATGAAAGATACAGATGCAAGATTTTGCACTGGGAACATTAAGTAGATTTGATCCCCAAACTTAGGGGACTTGTCAGTAAGCTGATGAATGTATGGCAGTGACATCTGTATAAGCTAGAGCTTTTTTTCCTTGCAGTGCATATATTTTATCAGTAGTCCTCTTGGAATTGGAGATGCTAAATTCGATATAATCCCAATGAGTTGATATTCAAAACAAAATAAAGTATAATAGTATGTGACAATACAAGAAATAGGAATATGATTTTTTTACCCAGTCTGTAGCATAGAATAGGGCAAATCTTTTCTCCAAGGCACCTGTGAAAAAAAAATCCAGCCAAAGAATCTAGTTTGTCTTAAAACAAAGAAAGAAATAAATAAAAATTCAGATTAGACCATGTCTTTCCTGTAGTGGTGCATCAGTATATGTAGTCTGTCAGAGATGATATGGTATTTTGTCATGTGCTTTTTATTTCACAGAGAGCCATTGTTCTTGTCATCAAATATGTCATGAATATTGCAAGGTATAAGATAATTGGCTAGGAGCTGTTATAAAAGGAAAGAGATTGGAGTGAGGGGGATTGTGCAACATGAAGTGAACAGCAAGCAGGAATATGATAGTTTTACAGAAAGTAAATTTAATTGCTTGACAGAAACATAATTTGAGGACATAGTAGGTAATTATTCTGTTTAGTACAGAAATGGAGAAGCCTCAGCAAGAACAGCAGGTTGATGTTTGAGTGCACCTAAAAGGTGCACACAAAGTGGATAGATGAGGGAAGGCCGAAGGAACAGGAACATTTAGAAAATAGATGACTGAGAGAGAAGATCTGATAATTTTCAATATGTAAAATTTCGCTACATGATTGATATGATTAACTGCTCCCCATAGCTTTAGAAGACATACGAGATTAGAATAAACTATCGGATTAAACTGTTAAGAGTTATGCATTAAATACTAGAAATAATTTGATAAGTAGATGATTGTATGTACTACATATTGTTTTATCTAAGAAAGTTGTGGTATTTCTGCCATTTGAAGATTGTAATAAGAGGTTAAACAAACTTTTGAAGAGATGGTTAAATTTCATTAGATTTTTGTTTGTTAGATTAAGTCTGAATGCCCTTAGCATAGATTTTTAATGTGGAAAGATTAGTCTCATCCTATGTCATTTCTGGCTGAGAAAACAAAATTTAGATGTGTTGCTTGTGACTGTACTTTTAAGATGACTTGACCTAAAAATTCTTCTCTAGGAGGACACTCATGACTCCATTAAAATCATCATAGCTCTGGAAATGTATGTAGCGTAGAGTTCGAATAGAAATGGTGTTTAATCTAGCTAGCACGTATGTAACATAACACACCCGTTGTCTTTTTTTCTGTGTAGCTCATGCTGTGCCTCCTTTCTAACATCTTGATTTTCCTTTACAAGGTAATATGGGAAGGACAGAATAGGAGGTACTTGTGAGTCTTATACTAACATAGGACTAAGGGGGACCAGGGCTTGTCTGGAAACCAGGAAGTGTTCCTGAAACCTACAGTTTGGCAATAGGCTAAATCTCTAAATTTTAAGAGACTAAAAAAGACCAGAACTTAAAATGCTGTGTACCACAGAGGAAACTGACTCTTGGAGATACAGAGCTGGACCAGTTATAAACTCCCATAGTAAGGTAATATAGTGAAAACAGAAGGCTTGAGTATGAGGCAATTTCATTACAAATCACAGCCTTTCAAAATGTCATGGTGTTCAAGTAATTTTCATCTGTTTTCAGTGATTGCAGTTGGCAATGCAGAGATAGCCATTTGATGAGGGTCTAGATATAATCTTGGGAAGCAAGTTACTAACTGAAATTCCAATTCTCCAACTTAAATTCCAATTCTTCTTATTTATTTTGTCCTTAAAACATATGGAGATTTTGTTTTTCTAAAAGTATGTATATATACACAGAGACATATATTCATTAAGTATAAAATATATAGTATGTATTATTAGATATGCTTTTATATGTGTATAATTACATATATATATATATATAAATTTATATATAAAAATTTATATATGTGTGTATATACATACGTACCCATGGCTGGAAGAGCAGGGCTCTCTACTGCCATCACTGCCATTTTAAGGAGAGTTCGAAAGGAGTCCGGTCTCAATGGAGACAAAGCTGCAGCTACTGCAGTCAAAATGATGAGATAGAACGGAATTCAAGTCTGCTGCAGCCAATATCTTTTATTTTCTCTTCCTGTGTGGGAGGAGGAGGAGGAGGGAGCACAGCTGTTTAGAAGAGTTTCAGTGCTTTTACATGCATACACAAAAAGCACTTCTTCAGGCAAGAGAGAGAAGAGAAAAATTTAAGCTATTTTAACGTTTTCTGAACCTGCTTGTCTCTTGCTTTCCCTCTGTTTCCCTAGAGGTTTTGCATGCCAGTTATTTCCTCAGGCATTGCCCCTTTTCTTACTTTGTCCTGCATGCTGTTGGAGGAGCAGCCTGGGGAAAATTCCTTCTGGACAATAATCATTGTAATAAGTAATAGTGTTAATGGGAAAGAGCACGTTGTGCATGGAACAGAAGGCCTAACTGAGCATGCAATTGTGTCATGTTTCTCTGTCCCTTTTTTTATGCTGTTAGTAAGTCCTAGCAGCTCTACACTCTCCCCAGTCTCTATACCACTTTTAAAAGAGACAATAATAAAGCATTAGAAGACAACTGCATTTCAAGATTTTTCTGTCATTAAAGATTTCAAGAAAGAAAATACGAATATTTCCATGAATTCTATACATGTATATGATTCTTCTCTCAACTCTAGTAGTTTTTATGCAAGCACAGTGATTTCCATGGGATAAAGGTGATTCCTGGTTGCCTCCTTTTCCCTCGTGTTATTTCCTGTTCTTCTTCTACAGCTTTCTCTCCTCCTTCCTCTAGTCACAGATGCAACAGTTTTTTGTCAGTTTTATTTCTCTGGCCTCTCTGCTCTTTCATGAACTTTTATTCTTCATCCTCTTTTATTTAATCTTCTGGATTTTTAATCCTGTTTATGTGGCTCTTTACCCTCACTCTGACTCATTATTCTTTTCTGTCTTAAAGAAACTCATCCTTGATCCCAACTGTCTTTTTAGTATGCGTCTCATTTTGCTTAATCTCTTTTTCCATCTATAAAATAAATGAAAGTTTGTGTTTGGGTTTTTCTTATGATCAGTGACTTATGTTCTTGGCCTGATCTTCTGTCTTCCTGGCACTCTCTAGTTTGATTTGCCCATTCACCTGAAACTTTTCTCACCAAAATCTTTCTAGCCAAATTTCAAGACCATTGTTCTGTTCTTATCTTCCTTGATCTATCAGCTACAGTTTATTTTCTTCCTTGCATTCAATGCTTATATCTACAATAAAATCCAAGAGAGTTTTGATTTTTATGTTTTTTCCACCATCACTGAATCAGGTTTAAATTGTGACCCAATAGTTTGTGTAAGTTATTTTCTTGAACATATATCCAAGGTTCTGGATATATATTGTGCTGTCACCACCACTAAGTTTACCTTAGGCGAGGTCATTCGTGTAACTGCAAGACAGAGTTATCTCTGCTCCCGATCTGCTTCCAGCTGTCCAAGGTAAAATCTTGTTCTTCCTCCCTGATGCTTTTTTGTGGCTGTGCAGTCAACAACTCCCATTTGACATCTGTTCCAGGGCTCTTATCTGCCCTACGTCCAGGCTGGTCTCACTGGTTCCTTTCTCAGTGTGTGTCACACTGTCTCTGCTTATGTTTCGTATCACTTGGGACAACGTCCCAATATCCACTGCATGGTTTTGTCAGTCCTCTTATCAGGCTGCAGTTTTGCCTTCTAGGCTCTCATCATAAAGAATACTTCATAGCTCTAAGATGTGTGTGTGTGAGTTCTGTGTCTCTTCAGAGGTCAAAGTCTAGTAAAGGCTGAGTATCTTTAGACTTCATTGCTGTAGCTCTGACTTCTTGAAAAATGAAGAAGAAAACTTCTGAAAATGAAGTCCTTTCTTCATTTTCAGTGCATTATTATTTTCTGCATTGTGTTGTAGTACACAGAACTTGCCTTCTGCCTCTTCTCAGCCTGAGGAGGAACTTCCAGTGACCACTACTTTAATAATTCAAGTAAATACTGTTTAGTTTTGTTGATATTTCCCACACAAAAAAAGAAAAAAGGTAAACATCTGTAAATCCATTTGCTTAGCTGCTTGTGACAATCGTTTTACTATTTGCAACTTTAAAGAAGATGCTTTTGTATTGCTCTTCATAGTGATCTCCTTGTTTCTTTGTATGCCCTGTATACTGATTTGCATCCAGTGCAACTTTTATACTTTGATTGTAAACCTCTGGGGACATAATGGTAGAACAGCTGTCATAGTAATTCCAGATGTGTTTGTAGAGATTCTAGATACTGGTATGACACAAATACAAAAAATAAGGGAAAAAAAAAATAACCAAATAAAGGTCCCATTTACCTGCCTGCATGAAGTTTACAACATGAATCTGACTTATATGATTGATGCTCTGTTTGTATAGAAAGATTAAAGAGTCTTTTAACAGATAACTGTTAGAGTTTAGATATATTGCAGCTTGAATGAGTTAAAAGAGTTTCAGGAAAAAAAAAATGAGGTGTGTTTCTGGAATTCTAGATAGCACTAATGGTATATTACCCTATAGTTCTTTCTTTTATTTAATGCCTTTCTTTACTTTATGTATTTGTCT
>Ga0065711_1009384_pt1 | contig 18292 bp, 14 predicted proteins | sample Hoacrofraction12_FD_59098 | JGI IMG/M metagenome (GOLD analysis project Ga0065711, IMG submission 59098) | Hoatzin crop microbial communities from Cojedes, Venezuela - Epithelial fraction 12 v2 (version 2) | ecosystem: Host-associated > Birds > Digestive system > Esophagus > Crop | place... | reverse complement strand
AAGAAGGACATGGAACAGTTGGAGCGGGTCCAAAGGAGGGCTACAAAAATGATCCGAGGGCTGGAGCACCTCTCCTATGAGGACAGGCTGAGAGAGTTGGGCTTGTTCAGCCTGGAGAAGAGAAGGCTGCAGGGAGACCTGATTGCAACCTTTCAGCACTTAAAGGGAGCCTATAGGAAAGATGAGAACAATCTGTTTAGTAGAGACAACAGTGATAGGATGAGGGGTAATGGTTTTAAACTAAAACAGGGTAGGTTTAGGCTGGATATAAGGAAGAAATTCTTTACAGTGAGGATGGTGAAACACTGGAACGGGTTGCCCAGAGAGGTAGTGGAGGCCCCATCCCTGGAAACATTCAAGACCAGGTTGGACAGGGCTCTGAGCACCCTGATCTCGTTAGCGGTGTCCCTGCTCGCTGCGGGGGGGCTGGACTAGATGACCTCTGGGGGTCCCTTCCTACCTAAAACTTTCTATGATTCTATGATTCTATGATCCCGCCGGCAGCGGTACGGGCAGGGAAGGCATCCTCCCCCCACCCCTCCGCGGCTGCCAGCCGCTCTCTCGTTTCCACATCTTTCTCTGGGCAGGGTTTCGTGTGAACGCAGATCTCCTCTCCAGCTAACAAGGCCCACACAGTGCCGCGAGCTGTCCTCGAGCTGTCATACCTTCCTCGGCGCCACAGATTGGTGTCCTCACAGCTTTCGTACACCCACCACCAGCCCATGCACTGTGCCTGTCCAGAAGGATGCCTGTGGGACCTCTGACACACGCTGCGGTGAATTGCACTTCTTATTTTCTTTCCCTTGAATTCCACTCACTTTAAAAGTTCAATTTCCTGGCAACTCTTCCAGCTTCTGCAGATTTATGCTGTGGGTGAATTAAATGCTAGCAGCCGAGACCCTTGAGCCCGGGATGCGATGGGCAGGGGCCAGGAAGGCTTCCCACGCGCTTCTGCATGACGGAGCCGCCGCACGCCTGCGATTGCCTGCCACGGCTCTCGGGTGCAGGGGCTGGCAGTCGGGCTGGTAGCGCCCAGCGCTGCCAACGGAGGTGTGTTCAAGCCCAGAAAAGCAGGGGAGGATGAGGCCACCAAATGAATTTTCATTTGCAGTCGAGATCAAGACCTGAACCCACCTCTTCAGAGACAAAGAGCAACTGTCAGCCATCACTGTGGTGTCCAGCCTCTGTCGCTTGGCAGTTATTGTCCAACTGCCCATCAATTACTTGTTGCTAAATTGTGGCAGATTATTTGCATTCCATATCTGCAGTCCAAATCTCGTGACCTGCTAGCGTGCAGTTTTCCATACTTACACCCGTCAGCGCAAGTGCTCACAGAACTGCCAGAAAGCGATGATTGACAGCTGCCCATCAAAGGAGCTGCCCGTAATTTGTCTGTTGCAGCCAACAGCTCATCCTGGAGCTCTTCTCTAGAGGTTTTCATAACTATGAAATTATTTTATTCTTACTAGTTTACTTTTACATGTCTGCGGGAATAGCTCTCGAAAGTCATGAAAAGTCAGAACCAAAATAATTCCCAATGTTAAAAAACTTTGTGAAAAATTGAATTATTTTCTCTGAAATGCTGGCATTGCACTGTTGAAAACTACAGTAATCATGGTATAGTTATCAAATACAGCAGTGAGCAGAGAGGGGGTTGGCTCTTTTGTGCAATGCTAGCTGCTAGTTGAAGCACAATGGTCTACAATTCTCTGTTTCTTGTTAAACAGAACCAAAAAGCAGCATCTTTGTGACAACCAGAGACCTTTTTCTTGAGCTGATTGAACATCTGAAGTGTTTTCCAGAGTTGTAAAATGGCACCGTAGTATGTAAAACGCAATGAGTATTTTTGGCAGGCTGTGTAATATTTTAGATATTATGAACCATCAGAGATAGCTTTATAGATAGCATCCACATGTCTGGAGTGACAACTGGAGGATAGATGCTCCAAACAGCTGGGTTTTTACCTTCCCATTCCCACTGATTTATTCCAGTGTCTCTGGGCATGCCTCTGAGCACGCTTTGTTTGACTTGTTGAACAAAAATCTGCCTTGACGGAAAACCTCGTATGAAAGGATAGCTGCTGCACTGTTAGTGGATATGATCTCACAGAAGCATTTGGAAACCCAAGAAATATTAATATAGAAGCTCTTTGAATAGTCTGGTTTGTTTTCTCTGGATGCAGAGAAAAAAATTTAAATAGCAAATGTTTGAGTTCACCGAGGAATAATAAATCTACATGCTAGATGAAACCTCCCTTTCTTCCCAAAAGCTGTAGGTAGAGCTTTTCTTCTGTTTTACACATCACCAGATGACACCCATTGAAGTCGTTCAGAAGGATGTGGTGTTAGGCAATATACATTGTAATTTATTTATACATATTTCCCTTGGCACTAAGTTTCATAAGAGCCTGCTGGCCCGAGGAGCAGGGACGGGACTCCCCAGCGCAACCACTGTGCCCCCGGGCAGCCGAGAGGCCAAGCACCGGACCGCGGGGCGGCGGTGGGGTGTTGGCCAAGGCCAAGATGGAACGGAGCTGAGGTGGCTTTACAGAAAATGTGCAAGAACAAGGAAGACAAAAAGGTGTGTGCAGAGTGGGTGTTAGGGCATGGACATCCCGCCCGCTCTGGGTTCCTGGGGCCATGGGGAGCCACAGTTCAGGGCACGGTGACCTCCTTGGTGTGACGTAAAGCACTGGAAATGGTAAACAGACCGTTGTGCCCCAGCTGGGCATCGCTCCCTTGTGAGCGGTGAGCCCGTAACTCAGTTCTGGGCTGTTTCAGCTGCTCGTTGTCCTGGCTGATCAGGTCGTAACACAGACGATTCGAATGCTTGTCCAGTCCATGCCATTATATAAATTATTTTCCAATATTATCCCAGACAGAAATACAGTGGCATATAAGGAAATGTAGATGTTTTGTACGAGAGGGTCATGATAGATAAAAATGATAATGGGTACTCTAGTGCCATAATCAAAGTCTAATTGTCTCATTAATTAAGAGCAATATTCGGTTATGTATTGGGTCCTAGAGTGATTATGACTCAAATGCCTAATAAAACGCGTGGATTTATCTTCTGGCTTGCAGTTTTCAGCCAGGGAAAGCATTTGGTGGAGGTCAAACGGTTCAATTGCTGCTTTAAAATGTAGTTGAACTTTAGGCATGAATAATCATTGATCTGCCAGCCCTCGGACAGTGCTGCGGCGTGGGCACTCGTCACTGTGGCTCTAATTGCTGTCAGCCGGCACAGGGAATCCTCTTTGCTCCCACCGCTGCTGCACCCAGCACCAGTCGCCAAAAAGCTGGGCTAGAGACGAACAACTGAGGCACCTCAACGGGTGCTGGATCACTCGCCGTTCGTTTATCCACCATCCACACACAGTTGTTCAAGTGCAAACACCTAAAATGTCTCCCTCCCTCTCCAATTTCCTGACACTGATCAGGATAATTTTCAAAAGTTCCCTGCCAAATAAGAACTGCTGGTAACACTGACTGTTCTGGGGTAATTAGATCAAGATTCAAGCAATTTGCTGTAGGGCCTGAACTCAGATCATCCTTCATACGTCTCTGTGCTAGATCTGTCTTTAAATTAGATTATAATGAGCTTGGCAGTACTATTAATAATGCAGCAAATCATGGGAGAGTATGATTTTATTTCGTTGGTATAATGTGCACAATTGTGCTGCTTTCACTTGTGCAAAGTAGGCGACTGCCACAAGTTTCGACCTTTTTTAATGGTGAAAATCAAATAATAGGATACGTGAAAATTAAAAATACTTCAGCTCCTTTACAGTAATAAAATGGGTTTAACACGGGAAGTTTAATAAATTATTTTGAGATGGCATTACTTATCTTAAATATCACTAGGGTCCCAGCTGAGGTGGGGCGGGGGGCCGTCGGGGAGAGGGAGGGACAGGAATGGGGCGCTGACCCCCTCACCCTGCTGCCAGCCCCACCGCAGGGCTCCGGCCCTCGCCTGCGCCCTCGCCACGCAGCCGCAGCGTTATTCTCACTGATCTTCCCCACGGTTCGCCTCGCACCAAGCAGAAAAGGGACTTTGATCCACATCTCCTGCGTTTCTGTGAAGTTTCCCCCGCCGAAGGACGATGGATTATAGGAGGGAGCAGGGGCAAAGAAGAAAACCACTGCTCTGTGATTTTGTGATGTCTCCATACTTTCTGCTCTTTAGATGCCTATGAGGAGCACGGAGGTTGCGTTCTTCTGCGTGTGGCCACGCCAGTGGATGCACTGCCACGAGGGAGATCACTGGAGAGGTCGGGGCTGGGACCACTCCTAATGAGGGGCATCAGCCGTTTTGGGAGGGCGTGTGACAGCCTGCGGAAAGCTACCAGGGACCTTCCTCAGGGCTCTTTAATGAGACTTCTTTAAAGTTTTGATTAATGACTTTGGCATAGCAAGAGGGAGTACGCTGAGGAAGTTTGCTGACAACGCAAAGTGGAGAGAGGTTGTCGATACAGGAGGGGGCTGGACTATTGCACAGAATTAACAAGATGACCTTAAACACTGGAGTAATGCGATTGTGATGAAGCTTAATAGTACAAAATGCAGGAACACGCACCTGGCATCTGAGCACCAGCGCCGCGAGGAGGAGGAGGAGGAGGAAGAGTGCGGTCACAGGTTCTCATTGCCCTTGAGCATCGGCATCGCCTGTGCCCTGGACCCGGACTGCTGGAGCTCACCATTTCTGGAGGATGAGGGATGCAGAGCTTCAGTCTCTGTGGTTTGAGGAGGAGAGGCTGCAGGCACATTGCTTGCAACGTACGGCTTCATTAGTGACGATTGGTTTGGCCGGGTAAAGCGCTAGTGGTCAATGCACATCCGTAACCGATTCTGATTTGTGTCGCCTTTCTGGTTTTACATATTCTATCCTATATGCAGAAAGGAAACATAAACGACATTGATTCTTCTTTTCTTATTTTATTTTAATTACAGGGGTTAAAAAGGTGTGAAGTTTCATTGAATTTCAACGTTCTGGAGCCGTTCAGAAGCTGGTACCATTTCACAGGCTGCTTCTCTCAGCCGGAATCCATATTGCTGCTAGAGACCGAATCCCACTCCCTAATCCCTTGAGAGAATGCCCATTTCTCACTGCTTTTCCCCTGATAAAAACGTCAAAAAGAGAAATAGAATGTAAACAGAAATGCTCTCGGGTTTACCCTTCTGCAAAGAACAAATGTAAATTACAAAACTCTAGTACTTGGGTGTCATGGAAGACAGGGATCACAACGCGCTCTGCCTGCACTGGGAGGCACGCGTGGAGCAGTGGTTTTCGGCGGGGCGGTGCGTCTGCACTGGCACGGCCTGCAGAGGAGCAGCTCCCATTAGGTCTGTGGGGCTGGTCCGAATTCTGAGCCGATGGCCGAGGAGAGAGGCTGAAGACGCCAGACCTGTTAATCTTGTGTTCTCAGCCATTTTCAGTGAGGGGCACAGGAGAAGCTCCATCAGCCTTCGGAACAAGTCCTCTGGTGTCGCAGATATCGCAGTCACAAACCTCCTCCTAAGTACGCGGAATGGTACCAACACCAGCCCGAGAGATCTCGCCGTTTCCTTTTTCTCACGTACAGGGATAAATATAGATTCAGTGAGGGTGAGAGACAGTAGATTAAAATTCTAAAAGAAAATGTTTCTTTGCAAGTTGTGCTGCTCATTGCTATGAGAAAACATCGTGAGCATCCGATACCAGAGACACGATATTGATCCTGACAGATGTGGGACCCGTTCGAGAGCTAGGGTTATATGGAAAATTGAAAAGCTTCTCACACCTGAAACACGATTCTGAGCCGAAGCAGGCGAAAGCCAGCAGCGACGGACCCCTCCGAGGAGCCAGGGGTTTACGCCAGCACACCGGCCCCGCCGCCGCACAGCACGCGGAGGAGGGTGCGGCAGAGCTGTGTCCTGGGGCACGCACAAGGCAGCTCTCAGCGCTGTCCCCGCTATGCTGTTATCTCACCTTTCATCATACAGCCAGCAGGAAGATAACTTGGTCTTTCACAGCTTGACCTGAGCCTGCAAGACCGGCAGAAGTAAACATCTTCTGATTTCCACTCCAAACAATTTGATACGCAGCTCTGAGAGAGTCTAAAAAAAGAACCCTTTCATCTTCGTTTCCTGAACTCATTTTTTCTATCATATTCTAAATTTATAGATAAAACCCCAGATGATTTTATTGGATTAAGAATGACCACAAACAACCCAGAGTGTCTCCCCATGACATTAATATGCTCGTAATTGACATATTTGTTCTGTGTTTTCCTCATGAGGTTGAGATCCCTGCGCTCCCCCCGGTGCAGACTCTCTCACTGCATCTCCCTACGCGCATGTGTGCACAGGGGTGTGTTTATCTCTAGTGGCAAAATGTGGCAGAGCAGTAAATCATACTTCTTACTAGGGAACAAATCCACCCGTAGTGTTCTACCCTCCGATGGCTCTCCCGAGGCCAAGCTGCCACGGGGTTGCGCGGACCCCATCGCCCGGGGTGCTGAGCGAGCAGTGCACCCACCGCGTCCCCGCGGCGGGGACCGCTGCAGCGCGTGGGCCGGCACGCAGCTGGGGGTGGCTTCAGCGCTAACCCAAATATCCCTAAATATTAAAGGAAGCTGTTAACTGCAGTCCAGCTGCATGAGATGTCTGTCAGCTCATTTTTGAAAATTCAGCTGCTGTGCTAAATTAGATGAGTAGCTAACCCATAACAGTATATGTTTCCTGACAAACTCCTACTTTATTTTCAGAACTTCGAGAAAGCCCTGGTGCACTTTTGCAACAGTACCAGACTCCTCGGCTACCCAACGTGGTCCTGAATGGCTGGTGATCCTCTGCTCAGCTAAAAATGTCACGTCCAGCCCACTCAGAACAAATAAATTACATATCTGAGGGAAAATTAGAACTCTGGAAAAAAGAGAAAGTATGATAAAAAGGAGGAAAGTACAATGAAAAGCTATGATAAAATCAGGATAAAAAGTTCTTAATTCAACTCTGCTAGGCAGGGGGTGGATCTAATTTTCACTTTAAATAGACTCTAACTCTTTTCTTCTACTATTTAAGAGCAGGAGTAATTACTATAGTAACCTCACCGTCTAATAGTACTCACTGCCTGCAGAAGGAATCAACCCTACAATTAGACTTGGGGTGGAATAAGGAACTTCTTCTTACAAGTAAGTGTGTCAATATTTTGTTCGATAGGTAGGTTATTATCCCTACTTCAGGGAAGAAAAACTGGGAAGGTAAGTGTGCTTTTTAATCAGTGACAGATCTAGCAGGGTATAAAAAGAACCTTTTAAAAATGCATTATTCCTGGGTTGCTTTGACATGATCCAACTTACTGGCGCATACATCTTCTCAGTCGTAACTCAGTGTATAAGACTGAAACGAAACTTACCTTGCCTAGGGCCTGTTCCTCCTTCCTTCGTCCCACCAGCACAAAGTGGAGTTCTGCACGCGCTGGGGGACAGATTTGCGAGGAATACAACAGCCTTGTGAGTTTTCAGCTTTGTGCAAATACATGACACAGCAGAGAAATTGTCTTTGAAGAACCTGAGAAGATCTTTCTCCAAACTCACACATCACCTGCCTCAGCGAGGCGACTGGGTTTTCTCCAGGATGAGAGGATAGCTGGTGCTTCTGCTTTCGCGTCAAGTCTGTGGTGCAAGTCTGGATCTGGAGTTCTTCAGCATGGGTAGGACTGTAAGGAGCGTTTGGGTCATCTCTTCTTCTCTCTGTCAAGGGAAGGATTTGGGGATAAAGCACAGTGCCTTCCCTTCCTTGGCAGCTGTAGAAACAAGGACAGTGAGGAGGGAAGAGGAAAGAGCTCCTTTCTGACCTTTGCCGATAATTAATGATGAAGTATGAGAATTTGTTTGCCCGCAACCTTGAACAGTGATTGCAAATGATCTCCTAGAGATAGGCTGGGGTTTCTTTTTTTCTTCTTCTTTTTTACCCAGTAGTAATTTTCCTGGCTAACTCTGGCAGCTGAAATTACATTTGACTTGAGCTTCTTGGATCTCCACAGTACTGAAAACCAAAGAAAATTAAAGGACAGTGAATTTTGCATAATTTCACTCATACTAAGAATTTCCAATTAGCAAGGCATAAATTGATCCTCTTTGCTTTAATATCTTGGGCTTTTTTCCCCCTGCATACAGATAACAGCTGAGTTTTAATTTGTTTTAATTCTATTACCATACATAACCATCATGCACTGTGATAAGTATCTCTCCTGTACACAAATGCCTTTGAGAACAACCCATCAAGTACTTGTTTAACCTCATTGTCGATGGAAATAATAGCAGCTACTGTATGTGTTTATTTTGCCTCATTTGTAGAGCAAATTAACTTTTTTACACAAACACACCAGTATTTCTTTTTCCGTTGACATTCTTCCCAGCGAGGCTCCACTTTCTAGGTTGCATTCCCTAAAGGTTTTCTACATCTCTGTTAGCGTACCACTCAGCTTATTTTATTCTCAGTATTATTATTAAATATCACTATTAAATATCACCAAAATGTGACAGAAAGTTTTACTGAGGTGAATGGAATTGAATTCTTACAGGAAATGCAGTGTATTTAAATCATGATGTGGATGAAAAATCTGTCTTTTAGAAATGAAATGCTAAGTAGCTACACATAAACATGTGTGCTGCATTATAGACAGTACATAATGCTAAAAAGAATAAAAGTTTTTTATTGTTATTTTCCAACTCCTTGTGACAGCATTTTTAGGTGTCTTGCTGAAAAATTATGCAAGTAAACCAAAGTACATAAACAATCCTGCAGTGCAAGTAGATATTGTTTACCATGGAAATAACTCTACTGCAGTGGATAGTAGTTATAGACTAACGATAAAACCGAGACCAAAATTCTCAACGTAGAGGAAATTCTTTCTGTGACTCGTGCTTGGAGTTCATCAGGCTGTAGGAGGACAGCAACCAAAGGTGTGATGAGTGGGATTTACACCATTGCTCATGCCTAAAGGTAAAGAAATGGTTCTGAGCCGTGCCAGAGGCCCGTGGGGTCCCGACAGCGACCGGCCATCACCACTGATGGGGCTCACCGCAGACATCCCCTCAAGCTGCTGCGGCCTCCAGCTGAGAGCAGAGATACTCCGGCGTCTGAGCAGCAGTGGAGCAGCAGAAGATGGCCAGCCACCCGCACATCCCCTTGGAGACCAGCATCGCCCAGCTGGGAAGGTGTGAGCCTGGGGGACACGGAAAGTCCTTCCGAGTCTTTCTAACCAGGTGAAAACCGACGGGATGCTCCTCTGCCTTGCACTACTCATTCCCCTGGGTGGCTTTTCAGGTGATGCTGCTCCCGCCTTGAAAGTCCCAGCCCGTTTCCTGCAGCCAGGCAGGAGGACACTGCCCCAGGGCCCTGCGCTGTGCTGTGTGGCGTTCAGGAAGGAGGGACCCTTCAGGAGAAAGCATTGCTTTAATTTGCTAACACATTCCACTCACATTCAGCAAAGTTCGTGTCTGTATTCAGGGAGATGGTCACCGAACTTCATGATTAATACCTTGCAATCACGGCACTAGCCTTTCCGAGCTGCCAAAGGAACTGATGACAGCAAATTAGGTAACTATAGATCTGATTAAAATATTAATGTCTCCTGTGTCAGCAGTGGATGCACTTGTGTTCTGCCTTCACCATTGTTGCCCCCGAGCCATGCGCAGCCACAAGCAGCACCGTCACCACCGCCGAGGACTGTGGCCGGCGGGCTCGGCCAGGGACACACCGCTAATGGACCGTGTTTTATACCTTTGGGAAAGACCCCACAGAGCTGGAGTTTGCAGCTTGGGTGGGGAAATGAAGAACGCATCTCTGGGATTTGGGCTGTAACGGGAAAAGTCTTAAATAAAAGTAGGTTTTAGTTATACCTGAAATAACACCTATAAACATGTCAATGCAGCTGAAGAAAAGTAGCTTAAATGCAAATAGTCAGAGCAGGTACATACCCACGCGACAGGAGGATGCAATTCAACCAGCACCTTCTGCGCTTGGAAATGGGAGAAAGAGGGCAACGTGGACATTTGCTTTTTGGAGACCAAACCCATGAAGCTTTGTCTTGGTGGTCTCACTTTTTCTCAGCTTGTTCTCTGCATTCTCAGTAAAGGAAGAGAGCGGGACATAGCTAAGAATAAAATGCACCTTTCTTACAGTGTGCATTTTTACCTCTTTTGCTTCCCTACCCACTCTCCATGGCTTCTGAAACAGGGTGGTTTTTTTCCCGTTTCCATTTAAAATTTAAAAGTTTGAGAAGTTTTTTCTGCAAGTAATTAGGCATGTTCATGCATTCCTGGGTCTTCACCTCTTGTCACAGAAAAAACAAAATGGAAAATACAACCATATGGAGGAGGCAGTAATAACAGGATAAAATACGGCTGACCTCTTATCACTTTCACTTGAAATTAGCATTTTTTTTTTCCTCATTTGATGCACTGTCATTACAGGGTATGTGTGTGTTTTAGTATTTTCATTAATAAACATGGTAATCTAACAACCAGGTTAATGGCAGTTTTAATGAGAAAGAATATTAATTGGACAGGCTGGGGGATCTTTGGGTGGCTACGGTTTTTTTCCTTAGAATCTCACTCACCCTGTCCTCGAAAATACACAGCATATGTGCCAAGGGTTGGGGGTTTGTTTAGATGTTGACAGTTAATGCACACAGCTTGTACTACTTTGTTTCATCTCACAGAGCCTTTTGCACCAATGCGGCTTCGTGCCACCCCAGCCCCGGGATTCACAGATTGCTAAATCTGACAAGGTTTGCGTAAACAGGCGTCTTGCTGCTGATAAGACAGACAATGTGACCATCTGCCTTTCTTCTGCAGCCAAACGAAAATGACGTAAAGTACGGGTCCTGTCATTTCAAAACTAGTAATTTCCCAGCTCTCGTTAGCGTTCACTTAAGCTCCCGTGCTGCAGTGCGCTGCTTGGCCGGCGGCTGCTCTCCCAGCGCGGGCGCGCCGAGCCCGGCTGTCCCGGGAGATGGGCACCGGCGCGGGGCTGCGTCCCTCGGCTGTCCCCCCGGCAGCGCAGACAGAATCACAGAAGGGTAGGGGTTGGAAGGGACCTCTGTGGGTCATCTAGTCCAACAACTCGCCTCTCCTCCTTGGCCTCCCCCAGACCACCACTGCTCAGCANCTTTCTCCCACCNGCGCCAGCAGCACCGCCGAAATGCTCCAGGACAGCGACTGCAGGGAGCGCAGCGTGCGGTGGCCATCGGCCGGGGCGTGCGTTGGGGCCGGAGGCGGAAGGTCAGGCTGTGACCGTCCCCGCCACTTTCCTCCTGCAGACGGCTTCTCTGCGCGTTCGTCGTCTCGCTCCGTGCGCTCGTTTTCGACGACACGTGCTCATTGCCCTGGCTGCCGTTCAGGAGCGGATCAGCGTGGGCAGGAGGATGATGATGGTCTCTGCGAGGCACAAGCCCCAGCCTGGTGTTCAGCTCGCTGAACCACCAGCCAGCCCGTTCCACCCCATAAACCTGTATGTTCCAAAGGCAAATAAAAGCAAACAAATGAAAGATCAAAAGATCCCCCCACCCAGCAGATTTGTGGAGCTGTCTGCACGTCAGAGATGCTGAACAGGCAGCAGCAAGGCAGGCGTGCCATGGAGATGCTCCAGCAGAAAAGAGGTTTTCTCCAGTGGAACAGGAAATCACCAGCTTTTTAAACCAGCCTGCAAACTGAGCAGATTTATGGTGATGATGTGATAACAATCTACAGTTTACACCAAATAGTGGGTTTTACAATATTGCCTTAATGCTGCCACCAGAACATCGCAGACAATAGCGGTGTTTTCAGGCTTTCCATAAATCTTGCATGGCTAATGAAGTGAAACTGAAAATTTACCACACACGCAGCAATTCCAGGCTTNCTTATGCAAGGATAAGGGCTTTTTTCGTACCCGTGTGCTGCTGTGCANNTGAAACNCCAGGCACCTGTGTTCACACTACCTGTCACCACACAGGGGACATGGCAAGACTGTCCTTCTCCTCCTCCTCTCCCTCGTTATCAGCTGATCTGCATGTTTTGATGAGTGATTGCAGTAGGTGCATCGTGCTGGTGGGTTACCCAAACACTAACTACACCATCGCACGAGACATCAGGAGTCTGCAAATTGTAATAATAACGGAGCTCTCTACAGGTCCCCTCTCGTTCGGACTCATGTTCTCGGTGCTGGGGATGGCCAAGAAGTGCGGGTCCCATCCAAGTCCAGTTCCTACACACACTGAGCACCTGCAGCCCCTGTACGTTTAAGGGAGAGTTGCAGCGTCTTGGGGGCAAAACCCATTAAATTATTGTCATCTGCAGCTCCAAATGCGGAGAGCAATCGCTCTCCTGTACGCCCGGCCATGTGTCATGGCTTCGCCCATGGCTCCCGTGGCCGTGATGGGGGGGAGCAGCAATCTCCACGAAGCAGCGGGAGAGCGGTCTCTGCCGACAGCAGGGCACGAGGCTGCAGCTCACTTTGACACTGCATGGCACCAGGCACTCCCTCCCAGACACCTGATTTGTAGCTCTAAAACGGTCTTGAACAGTTTGCTAACTTGTCTTTTATCCCACAAAGAAAACACAGCACACGGTTTGACTTGCTATTCCCCATGGGTGGCCACTCAGTGACTGACTTATGTGCCAGCTCCTTTGGATGCNTTACGAAGAAAAGGTGCTTAACCCGGACCCTGTGCCCNNTGNGCACCGGGCACTGCCCTCTGCCTCCCATCATGGTGAGTCCCACAGCCCTGGAATGGGTGGAGGGTTTCTACAACACCTTTGCCCAGGCCAGCAAGCACCTGGGTTCTGGCTGACCCGCGCCAGGACAGTGAAGGTAGCACCACGGGCCCCACGTGTCCCGTGCTCTGTGGGATGCTCACCAAGCACAGGGTGGCTGGCAGCCCTTCAAAACACACATTTTCAGCTTCAGTGTTGATGTTTTTCTTGTTAAGTCCAAAGTAAATCTTATTTTCCTGTTTTTAAAGAGCGATGTAACTTCTTGCTAGCAGATGCCAGTCTCCCAATATCTTCTGGTACAAAATTCCTTTGTGCTGAAAATCCTTAGTGTGGCAGCTTTATAAAGCTGTAATCACTGTGCAGGCGACTACAGCTTTGGATAAACAAGAGTAAGTAAGTGGAGGACATGGATTTCTACACATACAGCAAAATAAATAAATTAATAAATGCAGAAGATTTGAATATGAAAAAAAAAATGTTAAAAATGCAGTGAGGTTCCCAAATGAAATATTAAATAAAAAGATATATGTCTTTGAACTCCGCCTGTTTCCCAAGCTAAGGTGCTGTCGTTGCTCTGGGGTGCAGAGAACAGATTCAGGCAGAGGATGCACAACTCCTCTGAAGCCGGCACCTTTTCCATGGTCCTAGCACTTTCCTTCACGTTTCAGCCCAACGATTAGAAGACGCAGTCTGGAAAAGGGATCTCTCAGTTTAACGTCCTCATCAGTCTGAAGCCGGACCCACGTCCTCCATTTCTGTGCACAGTGCCCGAGGCCACCCGCCAGGACAAGGTCTGGGGGGGACGGAGGAAATCACAAACACTTCTCTTCTTGTAGGAACAAAATTGGTGGGGCCAGAAAGAGAAGCAGCAAAAGGGAGAGCGGCTGTCAGCGGGCAGTGAGGTCGTCTGCCGGGGATGGAGAGAAGGGATGTAGGTGCCTCCGGGTCCCGGGCAGCAGCTGCCAACCCCAGATACAAAGCCTCGTGATCTGCTAGCATGAGTTGAGCACCCAGGAGCAAGCAGAGGGCTTGGACGACACCCAATCGTATCCTGACACCCACCTCTCCACGCCAAGGGTGTGTGAAGATTTCGGTGTTTGAAGGCACCTGCTGCGTTACGAGTTCTCATTTCTTTACACGTGATTACGTTTTCCCTCTGAAATTTGTGTCTCTATGGCATCCCACTTTGTGTTTCCCCCCCACTGGTTTCAGGTTTTAGAAGGGGCTGTGTGCTACGATGTGTTTCCCTTAACTGGTTTTTAAAAGTTATATATGACTTTAATTGCCTACCTTATTCCAAATGGCAGAAGACTAAAGGCAATTGTGAAAGCAATCAGCTGGAATAATCTAGTTTACTTCAGCCTCTTTTTAATCTTCCGTTTTTAACCTGTTCTCTTCCCTCTCACAAAAGCGAATGGTAAATTATGTTAACAAAATGCTGTACAGCACCACAAAGGAGAGAAAAGCGCTGCCTCCATCCCAGCCACTTTCCAAACAGCCGGGCTCTGCTAGCTGTGCTTGGTCTGCAAGTGAGGGCTTCTGCAGACTTCTCAGACGGTGGGTTGTGAGCTGGGAGAGTGGAGGGAGGACAGGAAGATCGAAACCTTGAAAAGTATTTCCAGATACCGCATGCACCATCTTCAATGGCAGTTCGTGTCCTTGGCGGGCAGTCCCTTGCTTCGCAGTGCCTCCAGCACCTGGTCCTGCTCGGGGAAGCGCTGGTGCATCGGGCAAGTTCCTTGTTCAAAGCCCACAGGGCAGCAGCAGGTCCATTCTTCACCCTGAAAAAAAAAGGGTCATTTGTCAAAAGCCCCTCCAGAGCCTGAAAACTGGCACCAAAAATAGCAAAGCAGGATCCAGAGCTAGACCAGAGTCCCCGTGACAACAGGCAAAAGGGAGATGGAGGAGGGGACCCGATGCCTGGGGCAGGTAAGGGACATGCTGGGTCATCCACACCACAACAACAGGACAACACAAAAGCGCTAAATGTTGGTGTTGTTTTCTGCCCATAAACCAATGATGTTACCTCAATAATGGGGGTGGGTGGGGGGCGGGTTAGAGGCCCACATTTTTTTCTTCTTGAATAGATTTCTGTGATCTGGGGGAAATTCTCCAGGGCTGTGCTGACCAAAATTGGGAGTGTTATGGCAGCATCGGGGAAAAGCCTCGAAATCTCTGCAAGTGCCAACAAAGGCAGAATTTGAAGACTTTTCCTGGACTTCTGCTCCAGCAAGCCGTGGAGCTTCTGCTCCAGCAAGCTGGCAGAAGAACATGATGGAAGCCATGGGTACCAACCCACCTCCCATGCAAGGAGCTCTTGAATGCAGCAGCATGGCAGATGCCAGTAATCGGGTAATCTATCAGGTTTTAAGTTACAGATCAATCTTTCTGTTTCATCTTCGAGGGTTTTTGCTGACTATTACTGTGAATTAAAGCAAGATAAAGTGATTTAATCAAACAGTAAATGGTATGAAGTCTTCTGAGTTCATCCAAAGTGAAGCAGATCTATTTCACTTCAGCCTAAACCAGGATTTCTTGTTTGGCTACAGAGCTGAAAAAGCTACTGTGTGCCCAAAACTGTTTCAAATCTCTTTTCTGTTGAGGACTGCCTCCATAGCACCCCTCTTATCTCCCAGGCAACCCAACCACCCTAAAGGAAATATGGAGACAGAAACTTACTTCTAAGACACATTTACACTAGTTCACAAAGAAGCGACTTCTTTTCTTCTCTCAGGTACCAATCCCAGCATTTGGGATGTTTTCCCAGCCAGAGCCTCCCCAGGCAACCCAGCCCTGGGGAATCTGCCAGCGACCTCCTGACCATGCACGCAGACCCACAGCTCAAGCAGGAGGCTGGGAAGACACAGGAACACTTCTCCAGCAGAAGCACCAGAAATCTTTGCAGCAACAGAAAGCCTTTTGGATACATAAAAAAGACGTGAGAAGCAAAGGCAACTGTCGAAACAAAGTTGGTTTTCATTTTAGTGGGTTCAAATGGGGCTTTCTCACAGATCTGCATTTTAATCCAATAGAGGATCCCCTTCAAAGCCTGGCTTTCTCTTGAGCTACGTTATCAAAGCAAACCCACAATTTCAGCTGATCAGAAGGCAGGGAAGAAGCTTCAAGTGAAATGCCCAGAAAATTAGATTAATCAGAGTTGATAAGAATCAAGTGAGACAACTCTGCAGTGTGAACATGACTGAAAATTGTAAGATAACTGATAAAGTATTCCAATGACAATATCTGATTGAAATAAACAAGTTATTATTTTCACAATAATTTGTTTAGCGGTGTCACACTATGCTCTGAATGAGAAAAGACAAAAGCATCTTTGTGATCTAATTACTTTAAAAAATCCTATTAACATAACAATTTGATCCAACTGTTTTTGAGGTGTCCCTGTTTAGAGCGTTCATCCCTATGACAACAGAACTTTTTTTAAATGCTTCACTTATTTTGGGGCAGAACATCTTTTGAAGGAGATGTCCTGGTATGATATGCAAGAATTGCAAGAATAATTTAGGAGAAAAAGAAAGTTCAGAAAATCCTCTAAATATAGCCCCAAGCGTGGGACACAAATGTGAAAAATTCCTTCAAGTCTCAGTTACAAAACATGATAGCATAAAGTCCAAAAAAAGCTAGTTCTAGCAGAACATTGGGTGGAAATGCGGCTTTGGGCACTGACCAGTAGTAAATAACGTGACTTCCCTATTTCTCAAGCACACTCACATTAAAGATGCCTAAGATTTTCTATTCTTTCCATTTTTTCACTGAACACTTCCGTGGATAGACAATCCATTGGAAATCTAAAATATATTGATTTATCACTTTATTTTGAGGTTTTCTGAAGTGAAAGCTCAATTTTCAGTCAAAGATTAATCATGTCAACTCTTTTTTCCGGAAATAGAAAAGAAAAGACCAAAGCAACAAAATGCAATTTCCAGCCCTTCGAGTACCATTCTTAAAGCTCATTAGCTTCTTAAAATGGTACCATAAAATATACTTTACTATGGAATAAAATTAAGCTAAACCAGACATTGAGCATGACTCAACGCAGAATTTAAATGACAGCTAGTTTGGGTTAGGAGATAATTAGAGGTACTTTTTCTANGNNTTNTTGTGTGGACCAGCCTTTNAGAATGCCCTGCCTGGGGGCAGATGCTCCTGGCGCTGCTGTGACCAACCTCCCCCTAACTCCCGCTTACGGGTGAGAGCAGCGCGCTCTGATGTCTTCATTTTATTCCTGAAACAGTCACTGCCGTAGTACTGACGGTGATCATAACGTACATTCTTCCTGCGAAACACCTTTCTTCTCCTCATGACCTTTTCCACAAACCGGCTCTCATTAATTACCCTGAATTATGAGATGAAGTGATCCTTATTTGCTGTGTTTGGGTTCTTGCAGCACATTTATTGCCGGGTTTGCTCTCCCAGCTAACGGCAAAGGGCAGCTCGAGGGTCTGCAGCTGTGAGGGCTGGCACTGTCGGACGCATGAAGGAGTGTCGGACGGGAAAAGAGGGAGATGTTACGCAGCATGCAGTCCTTGCTTTTGAGTTCAGATTGGGAGATTGGATCCATATGAATTAAAAATCAAAATTTTTTACTTGTTTTTCAACGTAGAGAAAGAGTTGAGAAAAAAAAACATAAAAAGCACTGTGAAAATGCTCATAAAATGACCAGGGAAACAACAGAACAGGTTAGAGGAAATTCACCAAGAAAATAAAATGAGATTTATGTGCGTATTAAGACGTGCTACTTTCATTACGTGGGCCTAGGAGTGATTTTGGAGCAGTGTTTGGAACTGGAAACTCAAAAGCCATCGGAGACGGAGCACTGAGGGTACAGAGCCAAGGCGGGAGAGGCAGAGCCTGCTGCCGGGTCGGTGCGGGCTGCAGCCGGGTGCCGCCTGCACCCAAAGCCTCGGCAGCTCGGGAGGCAGAGCCGCTCTGTTCCACTGAGATGTTCCACAGCTTTAATTGCTGTTCCACCAGATGACTGGGTACCGTACGCAACTGCCCTCCCACTCCTCTCTTGCACCTCCTGCCTGCTGAACTGCTTGACTTCGAGAGAGGAGTCTTCTCCTCGCGCGTGGGCCTGTGAACTCCACGGCTTCTGACCGCTTCTGTTCCCTGAATAATTCACACAGAATGCCTGAAAATGTCAGATTCAGCTGCAGGAGAGTGTGTTGCTACTTGTAAGAGGCTCTTGTGGGCAAACATCTAACTACCCAGGATGAAACTGAAACGATGCAGGAAACAGTTTCTCAGGTTCCTGTGGCAGCTCAGAACCTCCGAGCACGCGGCTGCAGGCGTCAGTCCTGGCTGAAAACCCGAAGGGAGAAGGGAGTGTCCTCTGGTATGAGCTGCCCTGGCCACGGGACGGGGAGCAGGGCTTCAGCGGGTTCCACACGCGCCTGGGATCCGATGGCACCACCAAGGCTTCTCCTGCGGGACGAGAGGCGGGCGGCTCTGGGAGGGGAGGGAGGAACGGACAGGGGACAGGGGACAGGGAGCAGGGGACAGGGAGCAGGGGACAGGGAGCAGGGGACAGGG
>Ga0065711_1038913_pt1 | contig 18293 bp, 13 predicted proteins | sample Hoacrofraction12_FD_59098 | JGI IMG/M metagenome (GOLD analysis project Ga0065711, IMG submission 59098) | Hoatzin crop microbial communities from Cojedes, Venezuela - Epithelial fraction 12 v2 (version 2) | ecosystem: Host-associated > Birds > Digestive system > Esophagus > Crop | place... | reverse complement strand
AAAGAAAGAAAGAAAGAAAGAAAGAAAGAAAGAAAGAAAGAAAGAAAGAAAGAAAGAAAGAAAGAAAGAAAGAAAGAAAGAAAGAAAGAAAGAAAGAAAGAAAGAAAGAAAGAAAGAAAGAAAAGAGAGAGAGAGAGAGAGTCCTGTTAATTGGGGTTTTTTTTCTTTTTGTTTTGATCTTCCTGGGTCAGAGACACCAATGCATGTCATGAGTTCAGCTCAGCTGGAGGTGAGGGCATCTGCGAGTTGGTTGTGAGTCCCAGCCACCATGTTCATGGCATCACGCACCGCAGTGCCACAGCCTTCAGAGTTCTGTCTTGGGACAGGGATTTCCAGGCCTGGTTCCCAGCTGCAGAAGGGCCCAAAGCAGCAGCCGCAGGGGGTGACAGTGAGGGAGGGGGCTTCATTCAGGCTGCAAACTCAGGACCTTAGTGTCAGATGTTCTTGTGGGTTACCAGCACCTGGCACAACAACTCCCCAGGCCTCGCTGAGGCACGGTCTGTCTTGGCAAGGCAAAGTAGTGAACACTGGTAGAATACTTTATTAAGGAAAATGCTCATCACCTGAATCTCATTATATTTCATTCTCTGTGTGTATCTGTCGTTGTGCCTCGGCAACAGAGGAGAGCCAAGGTAGCAGCATGGATTTTGTTAAACACCTCAGTAGCTTTAGTTCTCATTGGTATTGTCATTGCGTTTTGGGAGGTCTCAGGCCTAGTTTGTAACTTAACAACTGGAAATTTTCTTCCTTCTGTTCAGACTTCCTAACATGCCTTAAGTCAGCTTTATACAAAGGGTAGGAATGATTAAATCACAGCAAATAGAAAAACAAATACAGTGATGGGTGTAGCTGTTGAATAATTCGAAGTTTTCGCCTTGACATTAGCTATGCTTCGAAATCAGCAGCAAAAGCAGTTATGAAGCCTTAGTCACTGAAATCTTTTACAAAAGTGAGAGCTTGGGATCTCACAGAAATCATTTGGTGTGGCTGAGGCCGAAGCAGAAAAACCTCTTGGTCTTTTCGGCTTCAGACTGCATGATTCACCCATAGACCACACAGCTCGTCCCACTCCTACTCTGGAGAAGTCTTTGGACTGAAAGACAAATATCAGGATGCCAGGCACAGACAGATGACAAGCCTTGCTGGAAGTGTCTCAGGTGGACATTAATACTGCTGATGCCTGGATCAGGGCTGATTCCCACCCAGACGCCCCTCTGCCACCAGGCTGCTCTGCTTTGTGTTGCTATTGTTACAGAATACAGACAGACTACGGGAATCGCAAAGTGGGGGAAAAACTAAAATTGCACTTGGCTCTCCTGCATCAGTCCGTAGCTTTTCTCTCACTTTCCCTCAGCCCTCCACCCTCACCATTTTCATAACGAGAGAACAGCCTGTGCAATCTGTTCAGCGAGAGAACAACTCATCTGAGCACAATTTCCCCTTCTCTGTTGTTGAACAGAACGTCCCTTGGGTAGGTGGAAATTTTGGCAGTCTGTGCAAAGACTAGCAGGGACTGAAGCAGAAGCTGTAATAGAGCTGTTATGATTTGACAGCCCTGTTTTGTAATACACTGGGGGATTTTATTACAAGTCAAATGTAGCTTCAAGAAATTTAAGAGGGTGGTATCTGCTTCTTTGATTTTTTTTTTAATGTTTAATAAATGAAATTGCAGTAGATTTTAATGTGGACACTATGGCTGTAGCAGGCCTGGATGACTTAATAAAAACTAAAATCAATCAATCAACTTGATTTTGTTGGCAAGTTTTTGCTCTATAAGTGGAAATAAATGTTTTTGCAGCTCTAATAATTTCACACACTTTTCTTCAGGTACTGGCAAAACACTGGGGTTTTTTGTACTGTTTGCTGAGTGCATTGGGTTTTGCTAAATTTGTGTTTAAAGAACATCCTGTTAAAGAACATTTAACATAGCCTCACGAGGACCTGTGTCACTACAGTGCGTATCAATGATGACCAAAATCTTGCAGGAAGAGTCCTGTGGCTTGAGAAAAGACTTTTCACGTCCCCACTCACAGTAACCTTTCTTTTTTCTTGATTCAACTAAGGGAGATGATACCAGCAATTAAAGCTTCAGAGCACTGGCTCCATGTAATTGTTATATAGCTTATTTTTGTTATAAGACAATGATTCACAGTGGTGGCAGGAAAAGGGACAACATTTTAAAAAAGAGGCAATGGCAGGTTCTTTACTACTGGCATTTTTAAAATCCTAAATCTCACGACAGGTGAAATGTAGGCTCTGGCGCGTCTGGCTCTGAAAGCTGTCTTTGGACAGGACGAGTTTTACTAGTTACTAGTATTGTTGTGATGGTGCACGTGGCATGAGCCAGCTGAATAAGCAGGGCAGAACATAATGCAAGCCATCGATGCTGCCAGTGCAGCCGCAGGACAAGGACAGGGCCGGTTCCCGGTGAGCCCCCACCTCGGCAGCCATGCCGTGGGAGCCACGCGCGGGTGAGGACCCACGGGCCAGAGCAGGGACCAGCCGCCTGCTCCCCGCAGGAAACTCAAGGGCCAACAGTGAGTGTGGGGCCACGAACGTGATGATGGGCTTCCAGAGGCTGCTGCTCCATCAGTTTTTATAGGCATTCACTTTTTTTGGTATATTTTCAGCTGCAGTCCTATGCAAAGCTGTGTATTAGCATGACTCAGGTTCCTGTGGGAAGTCCCTGTTTGACATTATTTGGAACGTGCTGTTGAATAAAACTATTTGAAATAGGTATATACATATACACTTTGGTCTTTACTCCTTGGCAGAGCAATGGGGGGCAATCAGTAGCTTGTCTTTGGAAGAGTAATTGGGTTGTATCTAGTCTTAGCCCTTTGCTGGGCTGAAAGATATCATCTTTCAAAACCAGGTAGTTACAATACCCATTATAATCTTATTGTAGTGCTGTAATGTTGAGCTCTGTATCTTGCTGTGTTCCTTTAGAACTTAGCTGAGTCCCCTAGCCTGGCTCAATCCACATCTGTTAGTAGGACTAATTCCTCCGGCCTGTGCTGGACACACTACCTATTTCTGTAACTTCTGACATTTGCATGAGAAAAAAATGTTTAGTAAAAAAAAAATCCTAAAAAAATGAGAAAAACAGAAAGTGTTTGAATCAGTCAGTCTGGTTGTCCTGTTTTGAAACAAATGCCTCTGCCTACATCTGGGAACTCAGAGTAGATTGTAACGATAATTTAGACATCACAACAGCAACTCAGGGAGTTAAAAACTACACCATGTGTTTGGGGTTTTTTTCCCATAGTTAGAAACAGGGCTTCTTTAGTGGATACAGCCTTACAAAGTATGCAATACTCTCGCTGGCAGTTATCGGCACAGAAAATCTGATGCTCTGAATGCCATCGATATACATCACTCACACCTCAGATACATGTTAATTTTTTTAGTATATGTTCATTAACCACCATTTTAGATAGCTTATGTTAAAGCAACAGTTCAAAATGTGAAAATTAGGGGTGACGGCATCTCCAAAGCCTGAAAATTGCCATCCAGATAAGTCAAAGTGGTTGTTACGTTGGAAGGAGTCCATGTGTCCCATGACCATGAGCAGAGAGCAGAAGTTGTCCTTTGGGTAGAGCCAAGCGGAGCCCTTGCACTGCAGGACACACAGATGGAGACCCATCCACCCCACCAAGGGTGCTGCTGAAGCCAAAGGGCCGGGCAGCACCCTCAAAGGAGGCAAAAGAACAACCTCTTTATTTTTTTTTTTTTTTTAAACAAAAGAGCACACTGGCTGTGGACTCCACAGCATTACCTTTGGAGGATTTTTTGCACAGTCCTGATTCTCAAGGCCTTGGAGGATTTCTGGTCCTTGGTGCACAAAACCCAGAGGCCATAAAAACTGGGATTTCCAGCCATGCTGAAGACTTGAAAAGCCCTGCTGGGATGCCTGCCACCGCACAGGACTCCCAGATGCCGAAAGGAGGACAGGGTGGGTGTCCATGCCCACCTGCCAAGAAACCGGAAATTTGCAGGAGCCCAGACTAAAGCCAGATGTGTATCTGGAGTTTATATGACTGTATGTGCTCCCCCAAATCCCTGGCTTTCCACTCTGAGGCAGTCCTCATAGCAGAAATTCTGAGGTGGCGACATCTGTAAACTTATTAGTTGCTTATCACATTGCTTTGGGGATAAATATTTTTAGAATTTTCACAGAATATTGGATTTTCCATAAATCAGCATTTTCTAATGAGAAGGTGTTTTCTCAAGGGTATTGCAAGCAATCCTGCTGAAAACCATGCACCTGCAAGGTGGTGGGACAGGAATATGCAGAGGACATGAACTGTCTTAGATCTATCTAGTACCATATACCATGTTTAATCTTCATTTGTACCCATGTGAACATCTATGCCCTGCACTGTGTGTGCTGGGAAAATGAAGAAAATTAGTAGATGCATACTGGATTTATATGGAGTTCCATCATTTTCATCTTCACTCATGGGCTCATTTTTGGAGCAAATTAGCTCATTCATCTAAAACAGATTTTGGGTGTGTTTCTGAAGACAGCTAATCTTAGGGTCTGTGGCAGGATGAGGCCTCACCAAATCTGTCTGCTGGTGCCCCACACTGTTCTGGAGGTATCAAAGCCAGCTGAGTACTCCCACCCACCTCCACACTACCTATACCCTCTATTTCATGGTGTGAAATCACCTTCCTGATGGACTTCAGCAGAGCCCTCCCCTTTCGTCCCTCACCCTGAACCAAAAAAAAGTAACCACATACATAAAATAACAATTTTGCCATTAGACCACCAAACGGGCCCCAAAACAAGGCAGCATGCAGCCGGCACCACCAGAGCCAAGCAGTCTCAGGGCCCGAGGCACTGAGCAGAGCAGCTGCAGCTGCAGCCAGTGGAGGACCGACATTTTTAAAGAAGTCATTAAGAGGTCAGCTGACAAAAAAAACAAAACCAATCAGTGTTTTTAGCTGGGTACTATAGGGAAGCACAGCCACAAAGCTAAGGATTTTATTCTCTCTTGGCTACAGTGTACAGAGAAATGTTGATCTTGTTAAACCCTCTTGCTGGACAGAAGGCCCTGAAGAAGTTTGTGTCACTTTTGCAAACTTGGATGTCATGCCTCGACGCTTTTCTTTGTACAAGCAACTTCTTGAGCTACAAGCAGAACAAAAATTATCAAGAGTCAAAATATTTCCCATATAGTCTTGAGCTCCTTTGCTCTTCAGGATTTTGCTGACAAAGAGGACATGACTCCTTTATGGCATGGGCTCTGGGATGGAAAGTGGCCTCTGAAACAGAGAGGCTGGCAGAAGCCCACCAGAAACACTGCTGCATCATCCTTAGCACGCTCAGGTTTGCAGATGTGCCTCTGAAGGTGTTGTGAAATCACTGCTTTGGATCTCTGCTGTCTTGAACTCCAATTCTACGTTAGCTGCAGTTTCTCAGTGAAAACCAGCATCCTGTTTCTTGTCTGTGAGGAGCCGGTGCACTACACCACACTTTAGGACACTGCTTAGCGACAGGGATGGTGTAAGCATGAGCTTCTATTTATTAACTGAGTGATACCACATGTAGATTCACTGGATGTTTACAAAACTGCGTGGGTGGGTTGATCAAATGCATGGGGTTTTCCCTTTAGTTTAATTCCTGTTAACTGATGAGAGTGAAAAAAAACAACAAATCAAATCAAAACTAACTGGGCTGCAGCCAAACAAAAGCGAAAAGGAGAGATGATCACATTGTATTGTGATTATACCTTGTTTTTTGAGGCTTAAGTAGAAAGATGCCTGTCCCCTTTCTTGCTCTTCCAAGCCTGGAAGGAATGCTGCCTTCCAGCCTGGCACAGCTGGAGCCCCATGTCCCCTTGAGATGCCTAATGACTTGCAGATTTATTCTAAGGCAGTTAAGGGATTTACCTCCTTCCAGAAAATGCTTAGGAAATGATCATCTGATACAGAAGTAGTAGTTTCATGTACTGACGTGAGAGAGAAATATGTCATATGCCCAGGGGCCCACAACACATCTCCCAGTCATCTAGATGAATATTCCCGGATGCATGAAGTGCTCAGGACTCCCTTGTCATGGACCATGGGGTCATCAGGGAGCAACCAGGAGACTCAAGCAACCAGAAATTTGCCAAACTATCAAGGGAACCTCTGTTTCTGTTGCTACAGGATATGAGCTTAACTTCTGACCTGTTCAGCTTCAACCTTTTCTTTTTAGCTTTCACATCTCTTTAGGGGAAGCTGTGTAGCTGAGCTTTTAAATGGTATCAGTAGCCACTACCTACACCTGCATCCATCTGCAGTGAATAATAAAGAGAGCTTACATTTAGATATAAACGTGTGTATTTTCCCATGCTGTAACTTGATTGTCTTCCACAGGATTACACAGGGGACAGATCTGGATAAAAGTAAATCCAGTCCAAACTTTTACTCAGGGAGAAACTTATATTAGCATTAATAGGTTACGCTGGTTCTCCATCCTGCAGAACCAATTAAAAACAGTTATAAAGAAAGAAAAAAAAGCACCCCTGGGGTTAATGGGCCCATTTTTTATGGCCTTTTATCATGTATAGTCCTCAGCACCTGTTTAAAATACTATGTAATCAGAAGGCAGCTTCTTGCAGGGGTCTAAATGGAGGTTCCCTGCCACAGCTGTGTGTACTTAAAACAATGTGGGGCAAGAGCGTCTGGCTCTTACTGATGCCTGAGCACACTATGATTTCCTGAAAGCTGCTCTCTGCTGACTAACATAAAGGTAAAATAAGCCCTGATGTTGTCCTAGTTAATGCCCTCAACTGTGAGGTGAACCTAGATTTGTCTTGTGGCAGATGGTGTGGACTAGTCTGTAGGCTATCACAGGTTAAAATCAGGCTGGAGAGGTTGTGATGTGGCATTTGTGGGGGTGGTGGTGGTCCTGACATGACTGCTGTGCTGCAGGTGAGCTGGAAGCCCCTGAGCTACAGGGGGGAACCCATCTCTGGGGGAGCCCTTGGATGTGAATGCCTGGCCCTGTGACCTTGGGATACTGCGTTGGCTGGGAGCTCTGCTATGCCTGGCTTTGCCTTCCAGCAATGTAGGGATTTCTTTGCAACTTGTGAAGTGAAAGGTGCTGGACTGAAACCAGGAGTGGTGGCAGCCCTCCTTTGTGCCCCTGCTCTTGCATGTCCCTGCCTGCCTGGACAGGCCACAGGCTTGTCCATGGATCCCAGTGGTTCTGATCTGTCCTGCTCTCTGCTTGAGTTTAAAAACAAAAAATGTTATCATAGCTTATGTTTTAGTAGCATCTAGTGTTGGAGAGTGAAAGGCTTGTTGCTCTGTTTGGTACGCTTGCTTGGAGGAAGCAGTGTGGACAGATGCATGTTAAAGCTCGGGCTGGCTGATCATCATGTGGTTTAATGCCCAGTAAGCGCTATGGCTGCTAGGAGTTGGGGCTTTGATGGGGATTTTAAAAATACTGAGGCTTTTCACCATGTAGCCTTTAGGCTCTGGTCAAGGTACTTGGAGACCCGTTCTGCTACTAGCATAAGTCTTGTGCCACACTATGGCAATGTTGGTGAAATCATGTTATGCATTTATGGAGGTGACTCTGTTTTAGACTTAAATATGAAACAGTGCAGAGAGCAACCTCTCAGACTTTTTTTATTTTCCCTTTCTTTGTTTTGCTGAATGTGGGCTTCCTTTGCCCTTGTTACTCTGTCACCAGCTGCTTTACAATCTCTGCTCTGCTGCTCCGCTCCCCCAGCACTAATCCGCCAGCCTTGTCCTGCTGCTGCTTTGGGTGGTGATGGGCAGCCCCGTGTGGGTGTTGAGCCCCCAGTTGTGCACTGAGGGGGAGTGGTGGCTCTGGGAAATGGTCTCCCCAGTTGCCCAGAGCTGGTATGGGCATGAGGACATCGAGCTGGGGACCCACTCGCCATCCTTGCAGCTCCAGGAGGATGGCCAAGAAATCAGTGCTTTCCTATGTGTCTCTTTCCCTCCTGTGTCTCACCAACTATCTCTTTTTCTCTCAATCCTTGCAATATTTTGCTTCCTGAACTGCTGGGGGCAGGGGGATTTACATTTGTTTTCATTAGACTTGCTATGCTTCTGTGAGCCCTGAGGTAGATCTGCCTTAGGATGGACGCTTGACTCTTCTTAGTGTAAGCTAGACCCAATGGTGTCTGCTTTTATGAAATACATTATAATCCATAAGGTTTACAGGGTATGATGGCTATATCAGTTTATGGTATGAGTGCTTTTAAAAAAGTGATAACATTCCCTGTAATGTATGTTATTTGCATGGAAATAGAACTGCCTTCCCTCCCTCCATTCCAGGCTTCCTTTTACTGCCCTTTACCGCACGGGTAGGTGCTGGGCTAACATAGTATAAAGATGTTTCCTAAATCAAAGATGTAAATGATGGGAGGAAGGGAAAGAATTTTAGGGACGGGTGAAGGATTAGAGGCATCTTGGATACTATCCTCAGCACGGAGAATGATGGTCTCGGCCTACTTTTCATCTGCCTGGTAGCTGCAAATCTTTTGTTGAATTAGAAGTTGTCTTTTGTGAGTTGATATAGGTTTGTTTTTTGTTTGTTTGTTTTTTACTAAAGGTTAGCAGAAAGAGGTGTAGTGGAAAAGCAATGACACACGTTGTTCCTTTAAAGCAACACTTTGCCCGAATCCCTGCTGTAAGCAGGGAGTGTTTTCCGTTTTATGCTGAATGCTATGTATGTGTCAGAACTATGGATGCCAGACACAGCGATAAGTGAAAAGATCACACAGTTAATTATCTTGGCAAAAAAGAAGAGCAGACTTGTGGCACTAAAACACAGAAGGCATTCTTTGTGGAGGATGTGTGGGATAATCTTGTTGCTGGTCTGTTGCAGGCTTTTGGAGTATCACTTACCTTGTGCGCAAAAGGCACTAATGCCGCCTCTAGTCAGGACACTGAACTGAATTACATTCCAGGCTTGAAACTCAACCTCCCACCTTGACAAATTGTCTGTGAGCTGAACATGATTTGAACCAGTCCAGTGCAGTTTCGCTTGGCGTCACCCATTGGTACCCTATTAATAGAACGTGTTAGCATCAGACAGCTTGGCGAAATGGTAAATATTACAGAGCACATGGCTGGATTGTATCCTTGATGGTAAATAGATTGTGAATAATTGAATAATGCTATAATAGTGAAGAGGATCTGCCTAACATAAGGCATGAATTACGTTTCTCTCTGCTCCAGCTCAAATGTTTCAAACTCCTTTTTCTTTGCCATAATTGGACATAATCACTAACACAGTCAGTGACTAAAGACTGTCTGGTATCAATTCCCATATCCAGGAACCACAACATCTAGATTTTGAAAGAGTTAATTCTCTCTATTAGCTGATTAGTTCAGTTAATTTGTTGTGTCCCATGGTGATTGTAAAGTAAATACAAAAGGGTACTCTGTTTAAAATATCTTCCTGCAGCTCTGTGTGTGTTATGTATATGTGATCCACACACATGTGTGTATCTACAAGCTTGCCTGGAAGTTGAAGGTGTTGAGAAACTGCAGTTTCCCTGGCTTCAGAGGATGCTGTTGCCTCAGGACCTCCTAAAGAAAAGTTGTCCAAGAATATTTAGCCTGGTCCAAAGGGAGCGTCTTGTTCCATGGAGCAATTCAGAAAGAGAAATGTGCATGACTTAAAGATTTTGCTCTCAATTTTACTTCTAGATATAGCCTGTATGCCTGTATGTCTGCCTTGTTGGCTAATTGAAACACTTTGGGCGGGACTCATCATCTACAGGAACATGACTTTGCTTGTAATTAAAGAAGGATAATGCAAACCTTCCTTTCCTTCCTCCCCAAATAAAGCTGGCTCATGAATGTGTTGCAGCTTGCTACCCCTAGATTTCAACACGCGTAGCTGCTATTGTGGAGGCAAAGGTAGCTTCTTTAAGTGTAGACCACAGATAGATAATGAGGTATATGCTTTTTTGTTACTTAGTTCATTGTTATGGTTTCTGAAGTAGCTCTTTTCTCTATTTCCATCCATGAAAGGCAGTGTATGTTACTGGGCAAATGCTTTTGCTACCTTTGATTAATCGGAGATGCTGTAAACACCAGAGACGGTTTATGCAGTTGCTTAACCCCATGGATGTGGGAAGTAGAAAGGTGTTCTGTTAACAAATGTCTTCCTAGGGCCAAACTTTATTGTAATTTGGAGTCAGACTGAGCTTTGTCAGAACTGGAAAGAGAACCTACTGGTTATGTATTTGGGCTGTATGGAGAAGACAGCCTTTAGTTCCTGAATGTCATTGTGGTCGTCCCCATATGAGCATTTCTATATCTTCAGCACAAGCTGAAACCCTCTGGTAGGGGGGAAGCTTGGATACCTGAGCTCCAGGACTGTTTACTTCCTCCTCTGTCCTGGTAGGCACCAACGATTTCCATTGACTTCTGTATTAATCTTTATGCTTGCAAACAGGCAAAGATGGCATTTTTCACTTCATGACAGCTGCGGGGTGGCTCAGGACAATAAGTCCAAGCACAGAAGGCGCGCACAGCTTGGTGGGGAACAGCAGCTTGTAACTGTACCATGATTAAAGTGTCAAGTTACTGCTCTTTTCTATTATATGTAGACTGTAAAAGATTAACGCAGGGTGATTTATCTTCCGTTGGATTTGCTTGACAGTGAACGAGACTGCAACCAATTTGCCTGGAGCAGGGGAACTCGGAATATACCCTGGAGGTTTAGGGAGATGGCTTGCTGGGGGGATGGATGGATGGACAGACCGCCTCATCTGGAGAGCCCCCTGCGTCCTTCCATGTCGTGGGGAAGTCGCTTCTGAGAATAGCAATGGAGCATTTTGTGGTACTTTTAACTGTGGAACCTTAATGTTTAGAAGCTTCAAATAACCTTTTCTGTAAGGTTGTCTCAGACCGGCAAGTCCCATTGCCAGAGCAGACTGTAATACTTCAGCTTACCCATGCTTTCTGCAACTCCCTGGTTGCCTGCACTTTTTTCACTGAAAGATTTCTGAATGAAAACTGCCTGTCAAGTTTATCTTGTTTTCTGTTTCTGGGGTTTTTTGGAGTTTTTTTATTCTAAAATTTGCCTTTAATCATATGAGGTGTGGAGTGTTATGAAATTTTGCTCCTTCTGGGCACTTGCAATAGCAGTCCCGAGCAGTACTAGGGAAACATCCTAAACCCTGATGGCGACCAGATGGTGAGCGCTGCCGTTTCCCTGCTGTGAGCACCGCGTGCATATTTTGTACTCCTGGTTGTTAAATGGGGATATATAAATGCAGCAGCTGAGTAGGGAAGCACCACTGATTGGCAACCAGCATTAGCCAAAGGTCAGTGCTAATTACTCTGCCTCGTTTGCATGAGAGGCTTTGAAAGATAGAGAAGAAAGTGTCTGTGGCATTTTCTGCCAACAAATTACTTGGCTGGCAGGAGGATGTCACCACTCATCAGTACCGATAGACTGCAAGTTGGTACTCATGCAATTAAGCAGGATAGAAATATTGCCTCGGAGAGTTAACTTTCTGGGAGTAATTACCCTAGGTGTCAACACACACTGATGAAAAGGAAGAGGATGTATTTACTATATATGTGAACCAAGGTTATGAATGATTAGACAGTTGTTTAAGATGATCGCCTCTGTATCTAGCCCATCATTTCTGCCTCTTGTTTTTGCATGTTTTACTGCCGATTAGGCAGAGAGGGCTAGAGTGCCACATATATTCTAATTAGTCTCTGCTGATCAGAGTTTTGACTGTTTCTCATCTAATTGAACCTTGTGAGCTTTAGTGAAAGATTTAGGCTTTCTTTTTTTAGCCTTGTTATATAGACATATAGACATACCCCCACAGTTCTGGTAAAGGCGCTGCAGAGCTGAAATTGAAGCAACGGAAACAGTAACACAAGGAAGGTCTGGAAGAGCTAAAGGAAAAACTGACTTTTGGAAGAAATCTGAAGGCAGGAGGCTCTTGATTAATACCTTTGGATGTTTCAGGTTCTGCATGTCGAATTTCCATTACCAGATTTTCAGTGGGAGCTAGGAAACTGGGCTCTGGAAACTAAATCCTTTGGGAGTGTCTGTTGATTACCTAAAGGTGGAGTCCATCAAGGAAAACTTTTCTATTTGAAGGATGTAAAACATGACTTCTGATGAAAGCTTTTCTTCAATAACATTGGTAGGATGAGGCTTGGCTCCAGCGATTAGAATATTGCCAGAGATATGTCCTGGAGCATGCCAGGTCTGGTCTATGTCCATGTCATTTTTGCGTACCTGTGACTGGGCAAACACTGCTGAGCCTTTGCCATCGAAGAGCTGGGGTTTCATTTAGTGTGAATTGTGCAAATTCAGTTATTTAAATCTGCACGTCTTTATTTTTCCTTCCCCGGAATAAATCGAAGTGGAAAATAGAAGTAGCTTCTTGAATTTGTCAGCTGAGCTGACAAATACTTTTTTCCCAGCTGTATCCCTAGCTTTTTGCTGTTATTGTTACGTATTTAAACTAGGTGCATGGGGTTCCAAATAGCCTACATATCTACTTATTAGGTTACAGAGACTTAGAGTTGTGCAGAAGCCTAATGTCCAAACTCTGCTGTCACTGAATGACAGAGAAGTGTGAGTCCTTCATGCTCCTTTGGATGTCACCACCTATGTTCTTGTCCTGTGCACAGGATGTGAGCATCAAGTCTAAAACACACACCAAAAAAACCCCTCACAAAGCCAAGTAGTGTCTGTAGCCTCACATAAATCAGAGCTTTGATTTACCCTTTGCATAACAGAAAAATTCTTGGGAATCATACTTGGAGACAAAGAGCTGCATGTCGTCCTCTGAGACAGTTCAATTTATCATACATTAGGATCATGTGTGTGGCTGAAGGCAATGCTCAGTGGAGCAGGGCAATGAACACTTCTGCTTCTGTCCTACTGCGGTGCCCGTACCCCTGTGTATTGGGGATGGCCCTGCGTTGCTTTCCTCCTCCTTCTGGATGTGGTGGGGCAGGTGTGGCATCTCCTTGAGATGGGGTTACTTTGGGGTCCTGCCCTGGCAGCATGTGAGAAGGACTTGCTGCACCTGAGCCCCTGCGCTTTTCTTCTGGCACAGCAGCTACGCTGCCGCCTCTCACCAAACCGAAGAGCCCAACCCTCCTGTGCAGAATGGAAGGTGAACCACCTGCTTCTCTGCAGGAACAACTTACTTTGAAGCAGTTGACCTGCTGATAAGATACCACTGTGACTCTATCAGTATAATCTAATATAAGCTCAATATTTTGGAGTACCCCAAAATTGTTCTGCTATGAGCAAATTCTAATGCTGATTTAAATGATCTTTCAACTTCTGAATAAGCCTCCTACTGAGAGGAGTGAGACAAAAGTTACTGTTCCCTACAAACAGTCCTTTGCTTGGCTGCGTAAACTTTGTTTACTCTCTTGTTTCATGGTTCTGGTTATCAGATACTACTCATGTTTAGAAATGAAGCTTGCACAACATTTAAGTTGTAGGACAATGTGATGAGCTGAATGGTTAACTCAGAGTCAAAAATCATCAGATGGCAGAGCGTAGTGGCTGAGAAATGTGAAACTTGAGCATAAGCTTGGAGCTGGGTCAGAAGTAGGAGGGCACAGTTATCATCACCAGAATGTGATAAACCACAGAAGTAAATGAAATCTAGTAAAAATAGCAGAGAGAGACTAGGAGGCTGAAAACAAGTCTTATGGGGTTCAGTGGGCAGTAACAGAAGCACTGAGGAAAACGAATCTTGCAAAAAGTGCTAGGGTTAGAGAGGGCTGCCTCTACAGAGTTGAGGAACTTCTTTACACCTGTAGTTTACAGAGCATTTCTGACTTTGACTGTGCTATAGCTTGTTAAAGACTTCCAAAATCCCTTGTTTACATTTCGATATTTGGTCTTCTGACAAAGGAAAGGAGAAAGAAAGAAGTTTACAGCAAATGATAACTTCCAGATGGCAAACCTTGCATTGATTTCTAACTCAACTGCATGAGAAGTATGTGAGGTTTTATTTCAAGTCCCTTCATAAACTAAAAGGTGCTGCTGATGGCATGCTTATTTTCATATTTGATTAGGAAGCACACTAAACACTTACTGAAGAGCAAGACTCTGCAGGAGGGCTATTCCTTTCCACCTGGTGCTATCATTTGTCACTCAGTGCTGTTAGATTAAAAGCAGCATGGCTGCAGCTCAGCTGTTATCTACAGCCACTTAAATGCCAACAGTTTCAATTTTAAAACCTTTTACATTTCTGTGGATTTCAGTAACACATCTTCATCCATGGCTGCTCAGCTTTTTATTAACTCTGAATGAAGGAGAAATGGAAAACCATCATTACTCTGTGCCTTGAAGAGCTCCCAGCAAAGCGGAATGCTTCAGTGTATTAGGTTTGGGTGTGATGTTTGGGGTTTGTGGGTCATTTGTGGGTTTTCAGTTTTTTCTTTGGAGAAGAAATGGGGCAGTAGCAGTGCATTGAGTGCCCAGGAAACTGGTTGCTGGTGGGAACATGGCGATGGAAGCAGCCTGAAGTGTCTGCTGCAACTGCTTGTATTATCATGAAACCACTTTCATTCCTTTGCCTCTGTAAATGTAGTATTAGCTTTGATTAGATGAATTAAGAAGATGGGGAGGGAGAGATCAAGAAGACTTCATAAAAGGGAGGTCTTTGCAATTTTGATACCACTGTTTATCCCAGCTTTCTTTTTTGTATGTTATGTAGCGAATTTCAGTTAATTCTATATATAGCTGACAGGATCTATGGATGGGGGGGATTGTCTGCCCAAAACCTTGGGTGTCTGTATTTAACAGGAACAGGAGAGGGGGATGAAGGATGGAAATCCAGCTGGGTTACCTTTTGCTATACTTCCATATGTCCTTAGACCATCATGGCTCCCACTGAAGAACCACACCAACCAACAGAATAATTATTTATTGAGAAGAAACAATTGCTAAGAATGTGTTGATTGGGATTTGAACTGTCTCATTGAATGAACTATTTTAATATGCCACAACAAAACTTATGAAGAGTTTGTTAAACTGGTAGATGAGTGGAAATAATGAGGGAATATTGTGTAGTTATACATTTCAGGAGAGAAAGCAATTTACAGACACATGCCTTAAAAGACCTCAGATCCCAGGACAAGGAGATCTCCTAGAGCTTTACTCTTACAGAGACTGGGAGACCTGGCAAGGTAAACATGTTGGGATCAAAACAACTTTCATAAACAATCAAGTCCTGAAATACTTTAATACGGACAGAGATAAAAATCAGCTAAGGGAAGAACAACTCATCTGACCTTCAGGTTATTGCCCAGTGGTGCATAGCTTTTCTAGTAAACAAATGAGCCTTCAAGGCGAGGGGTGCTGGCAACATTTTTTCTGTGGGCAATGCCCTTAACACATAGGGAAGGAAATGGGTAAAGTAGAAAGAGGATAAAATCTCAGTAATACTTTTACAGAAACAGTTTTGCAGCCCAATGTCCTGATACAAGACTTTTCTCTTCTTTTTTTTTCCTGAGGTTTATTCTATGATAACAAGAAAGATAGTCTCAATCTAAAGAAAACCCCAAAACCTCACAATAGAGCAGTCATCTTGTGATATGTGTGAATTACTTTACCTAAATAATGCTAAAAGGTTGCCTGAGATCTACTACTACATTCAGCTTACGGAGCTTACGGCTTTTCTCTGTGAATAAAAGTCCTTTGGTTTTTCTAGTGCGCCTTGCTCTTTTGAGAGATGATCCAGCTGATCAAACAGGCATTTTAAATCTGGACATTGGTTGAATGCTATGAGAATTTTTCAGGGGGCGGGGGGGGAGAGACACGACACGACCCTGAGGACAGTAAAGGTTTAGACTTCTCTCTAAACCATAAGGTTTACATCTCCCCCTGCTAGGCGCATGTGACTGAAGGAGCAGAGGAGGTACACATCTGTTGCCTTGTCTGGAAACCCTCCTCCTCCACCACCCTACTTCACAGTTCTTATCCTTACTGAAATATTAGCAGAGTATTCATCCTGAGAGGGAAAGGGTAACTTTACATTTCAGCAAATGTGAAACGATTGGAGACTAAAATTATTATGTATTAAGTTATTAAGTATGTATTAGAGAAAAAGCCTACTTAGATGGCAGATCTGTACTCATTGAGAGTACACAAACAGTAGCTGAACTTATTGGAGACTTACTTGAAAACCCTTTGATTCTTTTGCACTGCCTTGGTATCGGCTTACGAGCTGCAGAGCTCCCTGTCCTGCTGGGGAAGTTTCTGCAGAGTCATGACCTCTTCTGGAGTCATTGCAGCTCCCTGGCACTGCTGAGTCCCCAGCCTGGAGCCACTCCTTGATACAGAAAGCCAGAAATATGGATTGGGAAAATGTTAATTTGTATTAGAATATGGAAAAAAGTTCAGTATCATTTAGAGACTGGTTCAGCATAACCTGAGACACCTTGTAACTATATTACACTCAGGTAAGAATTACTTGTGCATTGCAAAATAGTAAAAATCAAAAGCTTTCAGTTGAAGGCTGCTTTTTTTTTTTTTCTTTTTTTGGAGAAAGTGATAAGTCAGTGAAAAAGAAGCAAGTTAGTAGAACACAACTTGGGACATTTCTTTTTTTTTTTTTTCCTCTTCCCTACTTTTTGTTCTCTTTTGTTATGGCCCCGGTGTTATTATACTGTGTAGGTGTACTGAACTCTGCTGCTTCTGCCAGTAAGTGTGGCCAGAGTTACTCACAGAAGGTGGTGAGGACGTTGCTGTGAAACCCTGGAGAAAATGGCTTGCTGCATGGGCCCTTCTTTGCAGGGAAGGGCTTTCCCCACTGTAGGAGTAGGAGTTTCCCTAACCCAAGATCAGAGTTTCTCAGAAGTGACACAGGGCACTGAATTTCCTTTAAAAAGTCATTCCAGAGTTGCATGGTCCAAAGTGTGGGGGGAGAAGAAAGATCCCTGCTTTGAGTGAGAGTTCATCTTGTTTTCATAAACCGCTGGGCTGACTACTTTGAAATGGTTGCAGTGACTCCTGAATTGCTTTTAAATTGTAGTTTAATGTCGCTGCGTTCAAAACAAACAACACTGTTGTTGTCCCCCGCCCGGCTCTGAGTTTGATTTCCTGTGTCTTTTGTAGCCGCTTGGGCTGTTGTGCTTTTAGCTTCATTGCCTCTGAGGCTGTAGTAATCTCTCTCACTGTGGGGAACACAAAGCCCTTAGTACTGGGATGGGTTAGAGTTCCCCTACTTTTACTGCCTTTGCTGCCTTGGACTTGATGATCAAAAACAAAAAGAAGAAAAAAAAAAAAAAAATCCTCACACCTAAACTCCCAGAAGAAAACTCCCCCGACACTACAAAGCAACCCCAATGCAAAACTCTTTTATTCTGTGAGTAGTGCTATACACAGGCCTCCTGCACATCAATACATAAGTAGTTCAAAAGCCAGCATTGAGGGCTGATGATGACTGTGGTAGGAGGCTGCAGAAGTCAGGCAGCCAGGTGCTGCTGGCTCATGCCACCCTCGCCCCAAGGAAACAACCCCAGAAGACCTTTCTCAGTGCTTCCTTCTTCCGAGAGATTTGCTTTTACTGGCGTGTGTTCTAGTGTACCATTCAGGCTAAAGCTACAACAATCACCAATGTTTTAAAGTGCATTCAAGCCTCTAATTATCTGAAACGAAGGAGATATTTAGCTCATTATCCTGTGTTATAATTCTAATGGAATGGCACTGAAGGGTTGTGATATTTGTCTTTTCATTGATATGGAACATCTACATTTCATAGACGTTACAAATGTAACATCACATTTCCCTCTGCAGGACAACAATGTGATGTTAACATGTCTCAAATGTAGCAATTAAAGGGGAAAAAAAATCCATTCTGTTGCTCTGTCGTGATGCAAGTGCTTTTCTGTAATTCCTTCCAGCCTGATACTATACAAACCCTACAATATTCACCCAAAACTAAACCAAACCACATCAGTAAAAAATAATTACTAGTGATGTTATGGGAAAGTTGGCTTTAGACATGGGGTTCTTCAGCCTTTTTCTGTTCTGTCCAAACTCTTTGTATCTGTGGCCACAGCAAGAATCACTGCCTACTTTCATGGTGCAGGACGCTGAGAAGAGATTGTGTGACACACAACAGGAATATTTGTATTGTTTTTTCCTGGAGGTTCCCCACAAGGAGCCTTCTCCCAGAAAGCCACTGTACATACAGATAAGGATATGCAGTCCGTGCTCTGAACCAGCTAGAACCCAGACAAGAGTGGCAAAACTCAGGGCAGGGCAGGGAGAAAATGTTTGATCTGCCTTTTTTTTTTTTTTTTTT
>Ga0065711_1006392_pt1 | contig 18293 bp, 5 predicted proteins | sample Hoacrofraction12_FD_59098 | JGI IMG/M metagenome (GOLD analysis project Ga0065711, IMG submission 59098) | Hoatzin crop microbial communities from Cojedes, Venezuela - Epithelial fraction 12 v2 (version 2) | ecosystem: Host-associated > Birds > Digestive system > Esophagus > Crop | place... | reverse complement strand
AAAAAAAAAAAAAAAAAAAAAAAAAAAAAAAAAAAAAAGAAAGGAAAAAGCAGCAAGCAAAAAAACAGATTATCCAGATGAAGGTCTAATATGGTATACAAGAATGAGAATGCTGCCTTTATTCATAATTATGAACTGGAGATGAAAATGAAGAAAAACATATCTGAAGGACAAAACTAGTTGCAAGACTGATCTTTCCTGAAAGTCTTTCTCCTGATGTTCTAGCTGTCATTTTCTGGGTCTTATATCCTCTACAGCAATTCTTCCCCAAAACCACTATTTTTGGAGAGGATATGAGATTTTAAAAAGCTATATTTGATTTACAGAAGACCAAAAGTTCATCCTTGAAAGTGTGCACTCTGTGGATACAGAGGGTTTGTTTTCAGGGCTATGTTCACAATAGCAGCGTAAGAGCCCTATGAGCAACAGCAGCCTCCCTCTCAACCCCGAGGGGCTCAAGTGCTTACCTGGAAAAAGGCCAAACAGTGATTCTTTGCCTGCCTTTATGAAAAAGATGGTGTTTTCAACCCATTTAAAAATCTGCCCTGTGAAAAACAGTCGCCAGAAACAGTATGAACAGTTGTTGTCAGTGGAAAGCAATAAATGCTCAGAGAAAATTACTGTACGGGAGGAACTGTTTCCTACTCAGGAAAGTCACCCTGACAGGCAAAGACTGAGCCATACTGGCAGAGCTGCTTAATACCATTTGTGCATTTACTTGCAACGAGTGATGTAACCCACTTTTGAGCAGTTAAAGAGAAATGAATTGGCTGGAGAAAAATTACACTTGAAAAACCAGTTTTTATGGATGGAAGCTGTGCAGTAGTTTACCACAAGTCTTCACAAATGGAAAGAAAAGAGCAAACTGAAAACCACAGAAAAGTTCACCCAGAACTTTCTTCAGTGGAAATAACAGGGTGTTGCTTTTCAAAGGTGTGGGGTGTTCTTTTGTTTTGAGGGAGAAGTCAGACTACCAGTGGCACCAGAAGAAATTGTAAGTGAACTAGGGAAGCTGCTCACGGCCAGATGCTGCCACTGCCACTTCTCATGAGGTATTTGGATCTGCAGCTGGAAGCAGCAGTGAACAATAATGCAGGCAGTGATGGTAGAGACTGGAGAGAAGGTCAAAGCAGGGACTCTGAGACAGGACTGCATCCTGGGTATGAAAACAAGTCGGCAAAGACACTTTGGGGTACCCAAGCACTTCAGGAATCTCTGCCCCTTCAGCAGGTGTCTGAGTGGGAGCTGAAGCCTCTGAAAATAAGGTCCTTTTTAACTTGGGGTCAAACTTCCATGGAGCAAAGACTTCTTGTTCTGCTGTTGCACACCAGCTGGACTGGTACTGTAGCTGTTTGCTACTTCAGAGCAAACAGAAAATATGCATGAATTTCAGGTACTACTGATAAATCAGTCCCCAGGTACTTACACACTGTCCTACAGGGAATTGGAATGCACTTCAAAATTATTATGAGACTTACATTCACTCTTTTGCCTGTTTTTATGTTTGCATGCTGTCGTCGTTTGGCTTCAATTGGCAACAAAGCACCACGCAGTTGCTCTCTCACTCCTCCCCCTCCCCAGTGGGATGGGGAGGAGAATCAGAGGGGAAAAAGGCAAAACTCATGGGTCGGGATGAGCACAGTTTGATAGAATGGCAAAGGGAGAAGACAATAACAATCAATAATACTGATAAAAGGAATATACAGCATGCAATGTTCTCACCACCCGATGCTCAGCTTGCTCCTGAGTAGCAAACCCCTCTCCTTCAGTCAGCTCCCCACTTAAATACTGAGCATGATGTCACATGGTATAGAATATCCCATCTGATTGGCTGTTTGGGTCAGCCAACCAGCTTCTTGGGAAAATTAACTCTATCCCAGCTGCACCCAGGACGCATGCCCTAGTTTTATTTGCATCAGTAGTCCCCAAAGGATCACACTGCACACAGTGAATACATCTACAGGAACCTTCTTTTTCTGGAAGCAAGCTAGGCAGGCATCATCCAAAAAGTTCATGTTTTATAATTATTATTTATTCGCCACTTTCAGATCTAGCCCCCTCCAGACTGTAAAAGCAATGCTTATCCAGCCAGGCATTCAACTTCTCTAGCAGCATGTAACTTCTCTAGCCAATTACTGTTCATCAATATCCAGTACCCATCTTTGCCTTTGAAGCAAGGACTCCAGTAACACTTAGCGACATAGATTCATGAAGTCAAGCACAAGGAAGCAAGAGGAAAATGAAATGGCAATACCTTCCCCCCATACCCTGGCAAAGGCACTTTCCAACACCAAGATGATCTAAATCAAATCCCTAACAAAGCCACAGTCTGCCAAAAGTGTATCCTAGCCCCCAGCATGTCTGTGATTAATAGTTACGTGGTTTATACAAAGTGGAATAGTGTTAACAAGAGAGAATAGTCTGTCAGCTAAGGCCTTCCTTGGAAGTTAAGAGACACTGGGTGACATGCCCTCAGACAGAAGTAGGAGCTGAATCCAGGTCTCCCACATTACGGAAATGTTAAGACTTAAACAAAAAATAAGGGGAAAAAAAAAAATTAGAGATGGACACCTGCTACTCAGTTTTGTAAATTATACTGACATCCACCTTGTTCATTTCCTTCCTATGTTCCTCCTCAGATTTAAACAGAAATGTTCATTTCAGTATGAAAACCTCTTTTGTTTATTTTTAGTAAAATCTGCCTGCCCCCTCCCCCCCCATATTTTCATTTCAGCTGTGGACTGAAAGAAAATAAAAATCAACAGTTATCCACGTGCTCTGCTTATGCTGACAGCCAACACTGCTGTCGAGTTGGAATTGCACTCGGCTCAGAGAATGCAACACCAAAGCACTCCTGGATCACATGTTAACTCATAAAAGAATTAATTTTAAAGGCAGAAATCGCCCCAATGCGACGGAATATACCAACAACAGGTCTGCATTCCTTCAGCTTTTGGAAAGCTATATGAAGTGACTGTCATTAACAAAACAAAGGCGCATGAAATGGCCCCTGAGCCTGCCAGCTAACGGGGGAGCAGTGGCGGCGATGTGGGGCAGTGGGAAACCCGGCTGTCCTGGTGTTTCCTTCAGCCGTGTGCTTTGCAGCACCCGAAACCCACCGTCACACACGCCGGGTTACTGATGGACTATTTCTGTTCTGTTCCGCGTCTGTTGTGCAAGACTATAAGCTACAGGCAAGTCACAGCAGCAGTACTTGATACCCTTCTGCAGGAAATTTTATATTTAAAAAACAAAGTATTTACTCCATTTTGAAACAGGAGATGCAATGGCAGAACAGAGGTTCGTACAGAACCCCCCTGGGAGGAGAGTGGGCTTCTGTTTCAAACAGTATAAAGTACATCGCTTGGCACCTCTTGCAGTACTGTCCACAGGACACTTGAGGTTGCTTCAGAGCAATCCAGGAACGACAAGGTCTCCTCATCTTTCTTCCAGTAAGTGAGAATTAACTGCTTTTTCAGAACCTCAGAGATGTTTTACTGCAAGGCTGAGTAGCAATTGTACTAACCCTAAGGCTAACGCTCCTCTATTGATTGGGCCCGTGGGCAGGGGCAAGGGACTGAAAGGTCAATGACCAAAATACAGTTCACCCTCACATTGACCAAAAGCCACAAGACAACTGCAAAGATGAGTAATCTGCAGACATGTTAGTGTCAGGTCTTTGAAGATGCTCATTAATATGCAAGGCAAACAGATTTATTCAAACATCATAAGTTCTGGTATATTTATATATGAAATGAAGCAAACTAACATTCACTTCTTTGCTACATGCTAACATTGGGTCATCAGTTAGGCCACACACACGCACAAGGTGTAACAAATGATGACCCTATTGAGAATCTAACTAACTAAAATAACAGCATTTACACCAGTAGTTGCACAGAGGACCACATGAAACAGCACAGTCAGACCATCAGGACTACACGCGGATGGTAAGGTGATACTAATATATTACCTGTATTGCTAATCTTCTGCTATTCAGCAAATAAAAAGTCTCCAGATTAGACCCTGTTTTCCAACCATTAGCTTTCTTTAAACTATTTTAAAATCATTCTTCTTTTTCAGTAAGAATATTTAAAAACATGTTTATTTAAAAACAGGCACTCATTCTCAGGTATCAGTCTCATTCCCTAGCAATATCACACCATGTCACTCACTAGACAGGACTGCATGAAACTGATGCCTTTTTATTCCAGTTTATGAAATAAGCCCAGTAATTTGGAAGATATATTTCATGTCTCTTCATGTATGCTTCCAATCTTTAAAGGTATTTCTGCACCTGCTAAGAAGTATCTCTCAGCTTGACTGACAAAAGGGGTAATTTTGTGAATAAATTAGTGACAAATTCCAAAAACAGCTCAAATGACCCCATGGCAACCAAATTTAACTGCTGAAACTCTCCACTAAAATGCTCTTTCAATTCTTGGATACAGAAGGTCACGTTTTGTTCTTCAGTTACTAGCATTAACTTGCAAAAGAGGCATCTGAGGTAATATGACTCAAGATCACATCATTTGTAACAATTATGTAGGTGTAAGAAATTCCTGTTTCTTCCTCCTTTCCATAACTTCCCCTCACATACTCTGCAGCCAAGCAAAATTTCAGGAATCTGGAAGGAAAAGGAAGAGACTTACCTCTCCAGACTGAGACACCCAGATATGATTCAACTGCATTTCAAATTTACATTTCCTTGGGGAAATGATTAGCCAGGTGAGTTAACCGATCTTTACAAACACAACAAACAAAAAAATGACCTCAAAAACAAAACCGAAAAACCCAAACTAAAAAACCTAGTGAGATAACTCCGTTATTTGCTTTTTAACAGCAAACGTATCCCGCATAACACAGCCTTATAAACAGCTATGTCAACAGCACTGTGACCAGCACAGAGGGACAGCAATCAGAGTAACAGCCTCCTAATACAGGCTTTGCTGCCAAGCGCTGCATTGCATAAAAGTCCAACACAACACAATTAGTTGAGTAGCACCGACGTGTCTCTGCCACCAAAATGGCTACCCCAGAAGTTCATTCAGCATATGACAACTGTTGCAGAAAACACAGATCATCACACAAAGGCACTCTGCAGCATACACGCTTTTGCAACATCTCATCGTTCATCCTATCAGCCCGCCATCAGAGATTTTAATCAGGGGTTGCAGAATTCCCAAGATATTATCCACTTCCTTTCAAAGTGGGCCTACAAATATGACTGTACTGCCAGCTGAAAGACGGCAAAATCTCCGTTCAGCATGAGATGAAGGAAGGAAATGAATTCACTGCTACTCTTGGCATTGACAGTGTCATTGTTTGAAATCCAAAGCCATTATAAACCACACCACTCTGCCCAGTCATAACTTGGAGCCCAGGTTTTCCTGGTGGAATTTTACTGGTTTCTCTGCAAGTGACAATAAAAGTGGTGTGCAGCAAACTTTGCTTAAGATAGGCAAGAGCCTTGCTGTTCAAATCAATGTAAACATCATTATTGTGTTTAAATATAAAGGTGCAGATACTCAGGTAATGTATTCTGTCAGAGCTCCACTAAGTCCATACAGTTATGTCCCTTTATCCAAAATAATGACCTTCCCCAAATACTTTCAAGATCAATGCCTCCTAAAAAAGACCAGGAGTAGACAGGAACTGCCAATGGAGTCCAGTTTTGATTAAACATTAGTCTAATCTAAAGCAAAACAGCAGTTTCGGGAAGAGGATCAGTTCATTCAGTTTTAATGCAAAACTGTCAGAAGCCAGTTATTGGAATATAATTTCCTGCTGCTTTATTCATTTAGTAAACTTCAATAATTAGAAATGTTGTAAATCTAATTTGTCTTAATATTGTTGTGATATCAGTAGAAATGACTCTCTTTAAAGAAAGTAATCAACCAAGTAAAATTAAAATCCTTCCCCTTAAAACAGGAAGATATGCCAGATATTTTAACATATTGGTTTGCAACACAGAGCACGACTGCCAAGAGAAACATTCCCAAACATCTTCCGTTCAATAGACATAATTTACTTCTCTATTCTATGAAACACACACAGTTTAGGACCTGCATGACCTCCAGTGTAGCAGAGACTATATACACCAGCCAGTTACATCCACATAGAACCAAATAATTTGCATACCTAATATCTAATTTATATTTATCTGGATTCAGTTTCTATCCATCGACTTATACATTTCTTCAGTAAAGAGTCTTAATATTGTCTCCTTGACACCATTGTAAATTCCTTGCAGTACAGTATTATATCAGAATAATTACAGGATTAGCACCAAAATCCAGAGGGTTTGGGTTTTTTATGCTACATGCATGCTTCCAAGTTAATGCACTCCAGGTGATCCTGTCTGCTTCAACAGGCAAAGCTGAGTTTATAAAATAAATTGCACAGGTTTTGTCAGGGTCAAAGCCACAAAATTCTTTAGTGGTAGAAGAACAACACACATTTTCCATGACCTTGCATGAAAAGTAAATATTTCTATTTTTTGCGCCTTGCTGAATAATTGCTCTACTTATTTTTTTTTTTTAAAAGTGAGTGAGACAGAATGTGCATGAAGGAAGACATGGACATTTGGATATTATAATCAGGCTACCACAGGAAACAAAAAAATAAAAAATCTGAAGCAGCAGATCTCCTCCAGGCAATTTTGGAAGTTGAAGGACTATTTGCGATGTCAGTTATTGAACTGCCAAAGCCTTTCAGTTCAACATTAATCAGGATATATTTTTATCAAGAAAAAATAAGTGACTAAGTAATAAATATCAAAATTAAGCAATAGCAGTGGATTTAGAAGCAAAATTATTTCAGGAAGTGAAATTAATTTAAGTTTGTTGGGTGTCTTTCAACAGGAACTTGTAGGTTTTAGAAGTTTTTCTGGTAAACAAACCAAAGACTGTTCTAGGTAAAGCAGCTTGGTAAATATAGACTGCATATTTTTACGATTCTACTTATGATCACTTAATTAAAAAGTAATAACATGTATTAATTTTAGTTAATGTGCATAATCTGTATTTTTCTCAAGTTCAGAGTGAAACTGAACTGAAAGGTAGATGACAATCAACTTGACTGTCCTCCGTTTCTAGACTACACTGTGGACATACTATGATCGTGCACTGGGATGGTTTGGCACTTTTGGATAGGAACAGTCAGATTTTTTGAAAGAAAACATGCATTTGACATTGCACACTTGCTCACCTAAAGACAGTTTTGTAGTGTACACTCGAACACAGAGCAGAAGTCATAGCAGAAATGATGCAGAACAAGCCAGTGTGAACATTTCATCTGGTCGTAATAACAGCTCCTTACACTGCAGCCAAGAGATGACATTGTCCTTGGCCACTCTGCTTTCAGGAAACTCGCAAAAGTTACTTCATTTCGGAGTCAGGGCTCTAGACAGTCTTTGAGATACGCCAAAAGGTACTGTTCAAAAGTTGTGGTCAATACATGCAGCTATCTATAGGTAGGGCTGACAAAGTCTACGCACAGACTCGCCGTGCTGCAAAGCTGGCTCCAAGCAGTGGCTTTTAATGAATAGTGGCTTTCTCAGCATCAAGACATCATGATAATTACAGTCCTAGGGACTGAATAGCTAATGCAGTGGGTGAAATTAGAGCTTGAAAAGATTATTCAACAAGATTTGAACTGTGGCTTAACTGCAGCATAGAGTGGCAGAGGGACAAAAAAGGAAAGAAAGACTGAGTCCATTTACATGTCTCTCAAAGAGCTCATTTATAAAATATTGAATGTGAAGGAAAACAACTACAAAAAATACAGTGAAATAGAAAAAGAGCAGCACTGCCATATGCTGCTATGCACTACAGACCATTTGGAATTCGTTCAACACTTTCCACTGTAAGAAAAAAAGAACAACAACAACAAAAGATAATGCAAGCTTTTAGGGATGAGGAAGAAGAGAGACACAGAATTCCATGTAGCAGAAGGAATATATACGATAGAAAATAAGTGAGGGGGAAGCACTTATCTTCTTGATTATATTCTTCAGGTGTCCATGTTCAAGCAGTCCACAAGATAGCCAAACACCTTGCTTCTTGTTTATAAATGAGAAAACTGAGACAAGCATTACAACAGAGACAAAATTAGAAACCAGCTTTCCTACAGCCCAGTCATTTCCACTGTTCTGTACAATGCCTTACAATCTAAAACTCAGGTAAACATCGCTGACATTGCTTCATCAGTAGAATTATCCACACAGTCTGTGCATATGTACATTCTTATATAGTCCCTGCCTTTCACAGGTGCCTGGTAACACTTACAGTTCCCCATTACTTAAGGCCTAACATGTCCAAATATTAAAAATATATACATATGTTGGAATTTGCTCTCCTTTACGTGTTCACTAGTTCTTTCAAGAATTTGGAGATTAACTGGAGCTTGGAGGTGACTTCACTTTAACTCTTCCAGCCCTGAAACAACTTTATAGCTTTTTGTGTATTGCCTCACGAATCCACTTCCCACAATTTATAATAATTACGATAGAAGTACCTTACACATCACCACACATTAATCCATCTATACTCCTGTTCAAATACCGTTCAATGATTGCAGTATACATCTCAACTGCTCCATATCCCATGCCTCAGAGGACCAATCATCCTCTGAAGTACTAAAACCACAGCTACACTCATGTCATCTTTACAGTTACTTTTGTCTAGACCAGTTGCTCAGCTAAGCTGTATCATATATATGCTACTTCTCTCTGATGTAAAATACGTATATATGTATTTTCAGATGTTTTTAGATCTTTACTAGAGTTACTTGGTTGCTGTAATGTGAAGTTAAATATCTGAGTTTTGAAGCTAGCCCCCTTAAAAATTCATTTGTCTGCTCAAAATGTAATACTAAATTTAGAAGACCAAGTACTAACCCATAATTCTGATTCCTATTCATAATTATTTCATAGGCTAGAATAACTACAGAATACCAAAAATATTATGCTGTATTTTAATATACATTATTACTGCATTTTAGCCTACATTATTAGAGGACACGTGACAATTGTTGTTTTGATATATGTGTAAAATAGAACATAAAGATTCTGCAACAGAAGTAATCTTGTTAGTGGGAGGTGTGAAGTCATACAACTAACTCCATCACATGGGTGAGCTCACCTGACTGGCTTACTCGCCTCTTTCAGTAGATGCAAGTACTAAATAACTGTAATTCTCTCACTTTACTTTGATTACGTAAATCAGTCAGAACTGCCATTCATCTCTGCTTAGTTTTCAGAAAGATTCTATCAATGAAAATGATTTGGAGCCATCAACAAGTTAATGACAGGAAATCCCAAAGCATCACTACTTTTTTTGCCTTTACATCAAATATCTCCTTGTTGAATATCTTTAATGCTTATAACAACAGCAGAGTTTTGCTCTGGATATTATTGGGTAACAGAGCATTTTGTTATCACAGAGAATAGTATGGTGCAACAGATGAACATAAAAGGAGCTACATGCTAGTGTACAGCCTTTGATATTCAGCAAGTTCTCAAATTTTTCTGAGCCAGAAATACCTACTAAAAAAAAAAGGAAATAAATTTGCAAGAATCACTGTTAACCAGTGCTCTCCACATTGTATAATTAATTATCTGAAGCAAATAATAATTCTGTCATTGCTTGAATTAAAACAATGAAGACTGCACACAATTACAATACACAACATGAGAGCCACAGAAAGACTTGGAGCAATCTTTAACCAGATGAATGGGTAATGGTTTGCTCCATCATATTTTTAAATATAGTTCTCCACTACAACTGTCATGTGTCTTCGAGGTTCAGCGGCGTGTATGAAACTAGTTAGAGGATTCCCTCCAATTCTTCAGTAGAAATAGAAGCTGTGTTAGATTTTATTTATTTTTTAAACATCACTGCAAGTCTTGAGCTCGTCTCAGCTTTCAACAGGGCTCCATATGGCTTGACATTCCTACAACTGCCAAGAAAAATACATTCATCAAAAACGCTATAACTTTTCAGCCAAAATACTGCATTATTATAAGACTACTACCTTAGAAAATTGAAAAAAAATATTTTTTTTAGTAAATAAAAATCCCATATCCAACATAGCCACTGGTCTACATTTTCACGTGCCTTTGAAAAGTCCAACTCTTTTTTCTGAAGACTTCAAAATGTACAATGTAGAAAACTGTTACAAAAATCAGTAAACAGAAAAATTCAACCTGGAAGAAGGTGGGTCCTAAATCCAGAAATTCTAGGAGTGCAAGACTAACATATACAGAGATCTTGTGGAATAGGTAAATAAACAGAAAACTATATGCCTTCCTTATCTTCCTATGGAATATACTGGTCCATCTGGACCTGGTCAGGGCCTGATCTCTATGTCAGGCAATATTCTATTTGCCTTAACCTCACACAAAGCCAAAGTCTTCCCTCAGGCATTTGGAAGAAATAAAGTACACAGAGTAGAAGGAGCAATTAGATACATCTGTTGAGTGTTTTCCTCTCTCTTTGTGCTAAATGGGAAAATGCTGCTTGCATTTGTAAAGCTGTAACACTTGTACCATTTCAAATGTTTTTTCTTTTGCCAAGCGAACTCTCAAAAATTAGATATTATTGTAGAAAGCACTGCCTAATGAGCCAGTGTCATTTAGAATATTCAGATTTATATTACTACCATCCAGTTTTCAAGCCCTAAAAATGCCATTAATAGGCTTCAGAAATACATGGGATGGTCACAAGGACAATAGACCTGGGTTACAGCTGTTCTTGCAGCTGCCATAAGCTTCACATGCTCCCGAGATGACAGTGATTGATAGTCAAATTACATTGCCGGTACTTTTCTGTGTCAGGCTCATTATTAGACACAATGCCTTGGTTGCTCTTGGGAATTTGCTTCATTTAGCTGTTCCCAAGATGAGTTCTCCCATCTCCATAAAATAAGTTCACATAGTAGAACAAGTTCACAAATATGTATCAGAAATCAACATTTGATGTGGTATGAACAACACAACCAATAATCTTTTATAATGAACAAACAAACTATGATGATTTGCAACCACTTTCATAGTTAAAGAACGTATTTTTAGGGTGGCGAAACTTGTCATGTGATGCCTTTTTGTATCACTATGGTTTCACCTTTTAAAGAAGACTTTTATTATGTTCATGGTACACTTAATAGTGGACTTTTTTTCTAATAGATTCTTACATTGACACCAATATTCCAAATATTCTTACTCAATGTTTCTTATTTTACATATAAAGGAAACAAAATTCTGTTCCCACACCACCAGCCAAGATCAGGAGCAAATACAGACTTCAGCCAAGCTGATCGATCAACATGTAGCAGTGTAACTATGAAGTTGGTTAAAGAAATACAAAATTTTCTCAGAATCCTCCCTTCAGATTTTTCCAAGCATACAGTCAGAGACTGTACTTGTATTTACAGATCAATAGTTTCAGATTATTTGTAATTTTAGTAAATCCTCACTATGCAGCTGCGATCTAAATACTATGGGAATAGTAAGTAGCAACACCTACAGAGATTTCCTGATTAAATACTTCCATTCTAAGGATTCAGTCAGCTATTTAGTTGAGCCTTTGCGTAGGAAGGCTTCTTTAAAAAAGTTTCTTTTTTTTTTTGTCTCTTTGGGAACAGAGTTCAGAACAAGCAAATTCTGTCCCTCACAAAAAAAAATAAGGGGGGGGGGGAGGGTGCAGGGCAGCAAAATTTTCCCCTAATCACCAAGTCTTTACAACTATTTAGAGGTAGAAAGTAGAAGTCTGACAGAACCCATGGCACACTTCCATGTTTTTAGTGGCTTTAATGATAAATGGCCCTAAAACAGTTGCTCAAGTTTGGAGAAGCACCAACGATTGTTATGTAGCTCTGGAGCAGATAACCCAGCACTACTGTGCACACAATTAACTGTTGAAAGCTTTCCTTTCCAGCTGATGATGAAGTCTGGTACCCTGCCAACAATATTTCCCCAAGTTAGAAGTTTGTACTATTGCTCAAACTAGGAAGGCAGATGTTCCCAACTCCTCTGAAAAAAAAGGCAGTGGGCAAAAAAACTTCTAAAAAGACATAGCACTATCATAAGCAGTACTTCAGTATGGAAAAAGGTGTCTGATCCTGCCTCTTCATTTCTCCATCTTATCTAGCACTACAAACACGTTTGCCAGTGCTCTGCTTCCCCTGCCTCATGCTTGCCGGATCTGTAGCCAAAATGCAGTTACAGCTTAGATACACAGCCAAGAAGAAAAGGAAAATAGGTTTCCACGACAGCTGTACACCAAGGAGCGGACCCATACTGGCTGCAGGTAACCTGACCTTAAAAATGACACTTTGTAGCACTGCAAGCAGTATCTAAACAGAGTAATCTTCTGTAAATACTCTAGCACTTTGATCTGGACAGACACAAAAAGAAACAGATTAAAAATAAATCCAAAGGAGGAACATTCCTCTTATCTCCACTAGTGAAACTATAATTAGAACTTCAGAAGTCTTCTCTTCCTTGCTTCGTAATTGCAGCAATCTTTGAACATCCTATTGAAATGTCTTCAAAAGTTTCTCTTTGCAGCGTGAATGCAAGCAAACTTTAAACTGAAATATGAAAGGACCTAATTTCCCCACCAAGCAGAAAAAAAGACCCCCATAAACCCGTCATAAGTTACCAGGTACATTTGAGTTGCAAAGCATACGGACGTAGATTTACATGTGGATTAATATAAGAAAGTTTCTAGATACAGTATCTGTCAATCACTTTACACACTTCTTAAAAAAAGACAAAGCACAAATTCAGAGTTATCATCCTTCATGCTACACCTTTTCTTTTTCTATTCTTTTCCTGTTCCAAACACTTCTGATTTCAAACACAAATGTTGCCTTGGTGTTACAGCACGCAGCAAACAAAAATTTGCCCTTGCTTTTCTTTCAATTCCTTGCTTGATATGTCAGTAACTATGCAACAGCTGGGAGAGGCAAATGAAAGCAGCTCCTGGCACATGTACATTGGATCATGCTCAGCACATATGGAATTTTAAGATAATTTCTATGTCCAAACCTCCCTGTCTCTCCCTGAGACTCATAATTCAGCCATATTTGAGCAGATTATTGCAAAGATGTGAAAAGGCCCTGGCATTAAGGCAGCATTTTAAAAGGAACTACTAGTTCACCAAAAACTAAGGCGCCGTAACTTCTCCGTGAAAACAGTGGTACAATTTGATGTAGACAGAATAATACTCTATGGAAGTCAGGCTTGCAAATGGGTTGATTACCCTATTTTACTTGAGTCCATATTCTACAGGAAATCACAGGCTCAAACTCTTTTTTTCTCTGACAAATTCTAGGCAACTAACTTGCAAAGGAAATCATTGAACCATCTAAAGTATACAGAGCATTTTCTACTACGTACTACTCTTAGCAACCAGGTAACATATTGATCTGTTTTATTTAGCACTTATTTCATTCCTCCATATTTCCGCCACCAATTTGAATTAATGTTATATGGTGCTACCTCCATTGCTGTTTCTGTACTTGTACTATCACCTCCACAGAAGTTCACTGCAGATGCCAGCTTAGGGATCACAACCACTCTTGGCAGCTTGCTTTCTTTCCATGTTTACATTTAACACTGGGGGCAGAGCAGGGGGAAGCGGAATCTGCTGTTTGTTTGTATGAAAGCAAAAAAAGATTTCCATTTTAGAGAGAAACAATGTCTAATTTTGACTCAAACACTCCAGATACTTCCTATGTTTCTACCAAACTGGCTGCCAGATTACACCAGGTTACATATTACTAAACATTTATGTTACCATCAAGACAGAGGAAAACAGAACATCAGAAAAGGAATTTGCAGAAAGAAAAGAAAAACAATTGAGAAAAGAGAAAATCTAACTTTCTGGTGGTGGTGTGTCTCTACCAAAGCAGCTCTGGACACCTCTGCTTAAGCAAAACACAGGACAGAGGAATGCTAAGCAGTGCTGAAGAGACAGCATGCTTGAGAACGAAAATATTGCACACCATGGCTCCAGTGCCCTACTCTTGCGTCAATTCTTGCTGTGAGCCAGTAGCTGTTCTGGGGTCTACTGTACTGTAAATGGCACTAGAAGGTAGGAATACCCAAGTGAGCTGTAAATGAGGGCATCAGAGTGTATCAATACTCTACTGTATTACAGATCACGGAACACTGTTGGAACACAACCTCAGAAGTCAGTCTATAAGCCGTTATGAATGCCTTACAGATCTGGCCCTTCTCAAAAGTATAAGCTAAGTGAGAATTTATTCAATGACACATATTTTTATAGCGCATAAACATTTGATAGAAGGGTTTGGATGCTGGCCAATTGAAGTACAGCAAGCTTGGCTTCTGAGAAACAGGATAGGAAGCACGGCATTATCAAGTATCAAATGCACTCTGTGCAGTCAAGCACTAGGTAGGGGATGTGCACTCTGCCAGCTCTCAAGACCTGAAAGTTTTCAATGACAAATATATCTGAAAATTAACGTTAAGTTTACATGTAAAAGTCAGGAATAAAATGCCCCAAGATTCAAATCATCAAGTACAAGAAAGAGCCCAGTGTTTATTTGCAACGTGGCTTTTTGGCTCCTGAAGAGCTACACTGGATTTAAATTTTTTTTTTTTTTAAACGTCTGTAACCGGTAATTTTGTGCATACAAAGGCTCAGACAGTCATTCCAGACAGTTTTGGAAAACCTGTCAATTTTTACTGTCCAGAGATTTTTGAAAAAACAACAGCTGAAGAATGATCTTCATAGATCTTTTGTATCTCTTTTTCTCCATGACAATCAAGTATATTACACTTTAAAGATTCATAAATTACAGATTTCTCACATGTACTTATTGCCACCTAATCCCCCAGTTTATAATCTCTATGGCCTCTTTGTTTGGACTCTTAAATTATCTCCATTCTCACTGGTACACTCACAATCTGAAGCAATCCAATACAGAATAGCAGCAAAAAGAAAAAAAAAAAAAAACACAGAAAAAGGCACATCTTTCTTCCCATCACATTCTAGATTATTTGACAAAAGTAAATGCAGCCAGCAGGCACAGAGAAGGGAAGCAAAATTCCTCATTTGCAATCATCTTTGCAGTAGGTCAGGATGGCTTAGAACCACAACTCTGAATTGCTGAAATTGCAGCACCTCTCCCAACTCACACTTCTGCTATAACTCGAAGTTTATAACTCTACAGGTAGAGTTTATATATGGTTAAAAGAGGAGAAAGGAATCTTGGAAAAGTAAAGCTTTCAATTCTTTTGCATTGCAGCATAAATCCTAAATCCTTTTGAGTTTACTTCTGTCCTTGACTAAGACAAGATTAGCCTTAAATTAATTAGTCAATAATGATTTTCATGCAGAATAAGGCTCTTGGTGCCTTATCTGTAAACTAAGCAGCACCAGCTCCATGACTTGCATTCTGCTGTGCATACAACAACGCACTGTGACTGCCAGGACTGGTACTTCCACAGCACGTTTGCGTGCAACCAGTGCGTGACTTCCTGAGGCAGGTTACCTACCAGGTATTCCATCCCTGGGAGCCAGGCTGGATGGCTCGCACTTCACCTCTGGAAATAAATCAAATATGTCTAGCTAGTAGTCTTAATCAGTCTGTCTTTGCTTAGAGCATTGGTAAAGAGGATCTCTCTTTAGAAAAACGGCCTGTTAAAATAACGATGAATTAAGCTCTAAATCTAGTCAGTCAGTTAGTTACATGCCTTTTCACATCTTCCTTCACCTCCAGTCTCCTCAAATTTATCAAACAAATAAGCACTAGTCCAGACAGAATAACAGACCTTTCCATTCTATCTCCACTGCAATCCCCTTCTTCCTTCCACAGTGACCACTTTCAAATAAACCAGACAAAATGTGTTCCAAAGCAATTACTGACTTGGCACAAAGCCCAATAAAAATCCACAGAAATTCTGGCTGATGTCAGAGCAGGACTTGAAGGACTGAGACTTTTCTAAGGTTGTGGCATGCTTTTTCTACACCACAGTAGATCCAAAACCCAAATGAAATGAAGTGTTTACACAAAATATAACAGAGCTCTAGAACTCCTCTCTGCAAGAGATTCAAATTACAGAAAACAAACACCCAACAAATTTGTGGAAGAAGTCTCTCTGTATCTTGTTTACCCAATTCTTATGTTCTTCCCTAGCCACCTGCTACTGGCCCCTGTTGAAGATACAGTATTAAGTTAAACGCTCCCTTTGTCTCACCCAATGAAATATGTTCTAAGTTCTAGCCATAAATTATACATCCAAAATTTAAGCAGGAATAGTTCTATTAACCTATATTTGTTTCACTCAAGAAGTGAATCTTTTCTGACAAACAACACTTGTAACCTTGCATTACACAAAAGAATATACAAGGATTTAATGCACCTGTGTGATCTGAAGTATAAATATTCATTGTAGCAAAATTTATATACAGTAATCAGTGAATTGCTTGTCATAACAAGAGTCAGATATGGTGAAGCGGGCACTGAGAACTGTGCTTTCCACCCTGCTAAGCTCACAGAGAACTGTCTGCAACCAACACTTACGTGTAGCAAGTATATAACTTCCATACACACGAGGCATACTATGTAACCGTGTTCAAGACGACATTGCTACTTTTCCTAGGCTTATTAGTTGAACAAAAAGCTGTGAAATATGCTCTGATCCAGTCATAATATTATTTAATTTCCAGATGCCATAGTTGGCTGAATCACTACCTGGATTACAAAGTACTGTACAGAGCTGCTTGCTGTTGAACAGAGTAGCCAGAGGTGTTATGAGTGTCTCATCTCTACTTTCATTCTAATATTAAGAAAACACCTCATCAACATCTTCACAGTTGGAATTAATGTGCTGGTATATAGTTATATCATAGTCGACATAATTTACAAACTTTTGCTTCTTTTTCACAGCTTGGCACATTTTCAAATACACACTTCACTGTAAAAAAAAAAAAATTGCTCAGATTTGGAGGCTGACATTCATAATCTTCAAAGAAGGTGCTTCTTAAATGAGCTTGCATACAGTGGAAGTTATTGAATTCTCATAGGCATGAAATAATTTACATATGTTTGTACAGCATCTAACACACTGAAGTTCAGAGCCCAGGAGGCTTCCCAGAGGAAGATGTGTACCTCCTCTGCCAACAAAAGTGGGTATCAGCTTCCTGTTTTGTTTCTATTTGGTTAGGTTTCTTGGTCAAACATTGCCATCCAGTGGCAGGAAGAACGGTGGTGTAAACGCCAACTAACAAATCTTGTCCATGTTTCCAGTATCTTCTGGCCTCAAAATGATATGGGCAAATCAACAACTTCATTTTGTTTCCTGCTACCACATACACTTCTAATTTTACAGGAAACAGCAGAAAGACTACACAGGCATAAAAGCTCCTAGCTAGAAGCACCCTATCAGAGCATATGTTGAGAGTTCAAAGGCATTTTTTTTAATTTTTGTCGTCATTTAAGCTCAACTAGTACTTTCCTGGTATTAGTCTGACACTTACAGTAGCTTAGAGCTTGTCCCAGATTACACTCAAGGCTGGAAACATTAAATGAACACTTGACTGCTAGAAGGAGATTGAGAAATCCTCCTCAGCTATTCATGTCATCCCAGTAAAGATCAGTCTCAACCTGATAACTTGGAAAGCACAACCCTTGAAACTTCAGCTGCTCCGAAACACATATAATTGTATTCAATTCTGAACTCTCTGCTAAGCACAGTCACCCTTTTCTTCCCCCCAGTACTTGTCTTTTCCTACTGTTTACACCCTAAGCAAACAAGAGACTACAGGGAACAGCTCAGTCAGCTCTTGCTAAGGTCTTGATGATGCACAATGATCAGCTCTGGTCAGAGTCCATACCGTAGGCACGTTTAGCACCATCACAACCACAGGACATGCTGGACTTGACCCACCTTCCCCACCCTGTAACCTGTAGCACTAGATTTCTTTCTTTCTTTGTCAGGTTCTACAGTTCAACTACTTCTCAGCCCACCTTGCAGTTTACCCATTTTCCAACTGTCGTTGTGATAACAAGTCCAGTTCAGCTTTTTCCCCTACAAGAAACCTTGCCTTGGAACATCTAGCCAGCCACTGATCAGAGGGACTCAAAACAGCTTCTCTAAAAAGAAAAAAAAAAAAGAAAAAAAAAAAACCCACCAAACCAAAATAAAAAAAGCCATGCAGGCATATACACTCTCCTTAACATATATAGTCGTGTCTTGTTGGTACATTTTCAGGAAAAAGGTGCAGGAGATGAGACTGCTAATTAGAAACTGGGGGGGG
>Ga0065711_1038910_pt1 | contig 18294 bp, 10 predicted proteins | sample Hoacrofraction12_FD_59098 | JGI IMG/M metagenome (GOLD analysis project Ga0065711, IMG submission 59098) | Hoatzin crop microbial communities from Cojedes, Venezuela - Epithelial fraction 12 v2 (version 2) | ecosystem: Host-associated > Birds > Digestive system > Esophagus > Crop | place... | reverse complement strand
CGCAATTGAAGCAATAGAAAAAAATTTACAGTTGAAAAGTAAGGACAATGGAATTGGAGGTGGAGCTAGGTCAGCTCAAATCAGTAGTTTCTGGTTTCTTTATGCTTGGAAGACAGTAATTTTGCCCCTGCCAAAACACATGTTTATGATATATTTAGTGTGAGAACTATAATCAGAGTTGGCCAAGAGACAAAACATTCACATTAAGCAAAAACCTTATGTTTATAAAAACATCTCCCAAATGGAGACCAAGTGAAAAGTAAGAACTTTTGTATGATGAAACTTGATGATTAACAACCTGAAATGAAGTAAATCTGACTTCATCCTTGCCTATCTGATTTGTGTTGCCCTGTTCCAGATGTGTACATGGTACATATGTGAGTAGTCAGAGAACAAAGCAGATCTTTGCCAGAAGTTTTTATGTGGAGTTTTTGTTCCACAGAATCATCACTTTGACAGTCATTGTATCAGAATAAATGATTCTATCTACATCCTTTCTTAAAGAAAGATGTCAAAGCACTTGCTGGAGCTGCATGGAAGAAGCGTAGCAATGTTTTGGGAATGCTGGTACCCATGTGACCCATGGCACCGATCTCTATACTGACTGCATTGAAAGTTTGTTATAAAACTGGGACGAGTTGTATTTCTTCCCTGAAAGCTGCAAAGTAAATGCATAGATGTGAAGTAATAAATTTTAAAGATGTTCTGTCAGCTGGTAGTAAGTTTGATTTGGGAAGAAGGTACTGCTGACAAGCTGTGTGGTTGAAAAATTTAAGTGAGGAGACAACTGTTAATCTGATTGAAATTAAAGATATTATATCTAAGAGCGCAAAACCAAAAAGGGAGGAGGCAAATTCTGCCTTCCCCTCTACCCAAATAGCCTACCTCTTATTAATTCTCTTTGCCCAGTTACTGAGCTATGGAGTCTCAGTGAGCTGCAGTCAGAATCTGGCTAGTAGGGAGTGTGCTTCTACTGTGTGAGAACAACTGTCAGTTATGGTGGATGCTTTAATTGATCAGAATTAAAGGTGGTGTAGGGTGGGTAGGGGGAAAAGGTGGCTGTATTGATTTCTATATAGTTTTTGTATAGTGTTTGTTTTGTCTCATTAAATCTGGTGTAAGAAATTGTTTTTACCGAACTAGGGGATGAGACGTGATAAAGATTCTGTGGGGAGAATGTTCCTGACTGTACTAAGAAATCAAGATTTAAGTTAGATGTTCTAAAATTAGCCATGTTTTTGATAGAGCAGGAGGCAGCACTAAGCAAACTCTAGTTTTGCTCAAGAACTAAATTCCCTCCAGGAATTTTGTGGGTTTTTGTTTTGTGGCCACATTACAGTTCCCAGTTCTTCCTGAATCCTCATCTTAGAACTTGTAGTTTTCAGCTTCAGAAGGGACAGGGTCTGCTCAAGGCTACTGCCAGCAACGAAAGCAAGGTAAACTCTGCAGCAGGGTGACTCCCTAAACAATACAAAACTCAATAGACCTGTGAGCTGATATGCACCAGAACTCTCATCGTGGACACCTAGCACAGCAGGTAATGGCACCTCTTTAATGATGTCCACAGGGAGAACAATTAAATCCAATTCTGGATTTTTTGGAAGAGTCCACCCTCTGCTGTTTCACTTGCAACAAAGTCTGGTTCTTGCAGTAAATAATAAACTATTATACCTCATTTGACAGTCTCATTAATGTGGTATTGTTAGATTTCTTTCAGTTGGAGGAGGGAAGAATGTATGGGGAAGTTGTGAAAAGCAAAGTGACTTTTGTAAGGCCAATAGGGTTGTTGCAATAATGCTTTGTGGTGAAGAAAGAATTCAGTGTGAGGTAAGGAAGGAGGAGTATGTTATGGTAGACAACAAAAGGATGAAATTTGTCATGCAGTAAAGAACCTATTCCCAAATTATGCTTGCTTTACCCACTGCCCTAAATATCAAAATATTCCTGGGGGTACTTTGTGTTAACCATTGCGATGTTTGTTCAGGCTTAGCCCATTTGTGATCTTCAGTTAAGACTACTATTATTTGTCCAAGACAACACTGTTACATTAACTTTAGTGCTAACGGAATTATTGAGAAGTAGGTAAGATAAAGTGGTGTCCTTGCTCCCTGCCATGAGGAACTTTCTAACACAAAGAACAGTGGAGAATTCCAGGAGGAATTCTGACAGGACAAAATCCAGAGCAGTTGCTGAAGCCTGAAGAACCTCATGGAATAAGGGTTTACATTCAGTGCATGTGTGCAGTTGCACTGATAACTTGGTTTGTTCTATATTTTTCATTACTAGAAAAATACCCTATTTCTTGTCCTCATAAGACTCTTTACATTCCACCTGGAAGATCTCTTGGATCGTGCACTGGAATCATCAGAAATATAATTTCTGGTATTTTAGACTTGCAACCACTGTGTCTTTCCTTAGCCGGGGAATGCACTGTGAATATCCCCAGTTCTCAGAACTGCAGAGGTAAAATAACTGGTTCATATATTAGTTTAGGGCAGCATATTGGCTTGCTCAAAAGTTACTAAGCTGTAAATGGTAGGACTGAACTAAATCTAATTATTCTATGAACGTGGGAAAACGGCATGCATTCCTTTCAAATTTGAGTTCTGCATTTCAAATAGCTAGGATTTTCTTGCCACTTATTCTCATAACAAAACTGTCCTTTAGCTTAAATAACTCTTCACCTTCACGAGGGTTTTTGTTCCTGATAATATTTATTGATGACAACAGAGTCCCGTTGTTTAGCTCATTCATCTGTTTTTTCTAGTCCAGTGGAGGCAGAGTCTGTAGAGGAGAGCTCATGGTCTGTATCAGCTTAAGAAGAAAAAAAAATAACAATAAAAATGGGAATACTGACTTTGCTGAGATCCTAGCAATAATCCACTAGATTGCCCTGGTGTTTGCCAATGCTGTCTGATGTAACACTGCATTATGGAAAAGCAGTAAGGAATATCCATCTGATAATGTTGCTTGTGAGCCTTCTCAGCATCATGTATTTTCCATTTTTCCTGTGATTCTATCTTGGACTTAGTCCTTGTTGCTACTATGCGATTGGGACTCATGAAAGAGCTGGTGACTCTTGAGGGGAATACAAAGAATTTTAAGACAAAGCTTGTGGAATTGCATGTTCCTCCTACCACTCAGATTATAGGAACAACAAAGGTGTGTATTGCTAAGAATGATCCACATGCAGAGTACCAGAGCTAGATGAGTGAAGATAGCAACCCTTTACCTCCTCCTGGAGTATGAGATTTCAGTCTTAGCTCTGAGCCATCAGGCCGTCCTGCTGAGAGGGCAGCGGGAAAATGTTCCCTCATCGTAACAAAGTTAAAACTCTTCACCTCTGCCATTCTCACAGTGGCTACTGTAGTATGAAAGGGAATGGGGAAGCAACTACATACAGATCATAGGCCATGAGTTAAGTCCAGTCTTCTGTGAATGCAAGCCAGCAATGTATGCTTTCAGTGCACTTTGTCACGCAGGAATCGGGATACTGGGAAGGTGATAGGTCTTCCACGAAGGCAAGCAGAGACTTCCTGTGATGACAAGACTTTTCACACTCTTCAGACAGTCAAGGCTGTACACAATCTTAGCATATCACCCTCCTTCCAAAGATGTGTATTTCTTCCTGCACAGGCTTCCTGCTTAAGTAGTATGGAAAAGTCTTGGCATTAGACAGGCCTTCTAAAACTGTGGAGTCTGCTGGTTACCCTTCTGCCTAACTGATAGAACTGGAGAGCAGTCTGTCCTACCTGCTAAGAGTGTCTTCAGGTGACAGCTGTTGCATAGAGATGTGCTATGTCATCTATCTAGCTGACTTTTTCATGACTTTTTGTGCTGCCAGAATCACAAGAAATAGCTGCGGACTTAAAGAAGCTGTAATTCACATAGCAGCTCTGAAGGGAAACAAGTGTAGGACAGGAGATTGCTCCTTTTGTTTCCTACAACAGACCCTATCACTTAATAATGTAGTAACCAGAAGTCCTTTGACTAACTTCCAAACACTTATTTCATAACCTGTTCCCATGTTAGACCATGTGCAACACTAAGGAAGTAAAAGGTGGCAACTTCCGGCTTAATACACAAGTTCTAGTTTGTCTTAAAAACCACTACAACAACAAACAAGACTCAACTGCTTTTCCAACAGTGAGCAAACTGTGTAAACAGTCTTGTTTGTCCCTTGTGAATGCGATTAAAAGAAAACATTAACTGCTGTAACTTAATTCCTTCAGCTGAACCAGACCAGATGAAAAGCACAGGGAGGAATCCACTTCATAAGAATACTCAAGCTTTTCAGTGTGCTGGGCAGCCTGCAAGAAAAGGGGAAACAGCAGAATATAGCTGCTATAACTTTGTATTACTTTCTCTTACAGTGTCATATTGTCTATTCATGTTGTGGTGAGCTAAGGGGACTTGAATTTTCATTCTAATCTCTGAGACACAGTAGATCTCAACAGAATGTAAATTCTATGGGACTCTAGCACAACAGCTACACATACTCGCCTTGTTTCTGGTCCTTACTGCATAGGTAAAGCTTTTCATACTGTGATAGGTGAAAGCAAAACTGTTTCATAGATTAAGAATAGAGCAACAAGTTGTCAGTGGAAGCCACTGTCAGAAAGGAAGCTCGGCAAATAAGGCTTTATTCTGTATGAGTCTGGGCACAGCTTGCTTGAGCAAGTGGTACCTCAGTATATGTGCCCTTGTGACACTGAAAAGGATTATCCATGTGTAGATGTTAAATGGTGGCCTTACAGCACTGAACTAGGGCTGCGTTCTTTAGCCAGTTCTAATAGCTTGTATGTAGCTGCAGGTCTGGTGGCTGCAGGCTTCCTCTAAAAGCTTGTCTAAAGAACAACCATACTAGAAGGTACCAGTATAGGAATAAATATAACCTCTTGCAGTGTTCATTCTTTGAGGACATTTGTGATATTTTAGCACAAAATAATCTTTGAGACTGGATGCAAAGCAAACAGCAAGTGCAAAGGTCACCTTAGTTCTAGTTCTTTACATAGAAAGAAATAATGGAAGATTTTCCCGCTTGCTGCATTAACTTCTTATGTCACAATTGGTAAAAAGGTTTTTCTGAAATAGCATTTTCTACCAAGAAACTAGTCCAGGAATCCAGTTAGTAACAGGGAAACACTAATTTTAGTTTTGCTGATGTTTGAGAAAGAGCTTGCTGAGTTAGACAGTTGTGGTAATGTTACTGATAATGCAACAAGTGGCTATTTCTCATCTCTGCTCCATGCTAAACGCTACAGCTGATTGCCAGGCAGGCCTGCTGGCATTAAAACACAGCGTGGGGGGGATGCCTACTGCCTTTTCGGTTTTTTTGCACTAATAAATGGCATTTACTACAGGCATGTTACCTGTGAATCTAACTCCAGATATTTAAATAATTGGTAGACATCGGCCTCGAGTTACTTATGGCAACTGGTTAGACAGCAACATTTGTGAAAACAACATTGACTGCTGGGACCCAGAACTTGAATCCCTCTCACCCTCTTCTCTTTTGTTCACTACCTCTTGCTTTTTACGGTTGGTGGGAGGGGAGGACCAAAAAGCTGTCTATATAAAGATCCATAAGAACAGCCAGAATTTCAGAACTTCATGTTTAACTGGGAGATGTTTGGGATCCTTCAAGGATTTTCCCATGGCAATTATAGAGGACGGCACGGGGGGGGAAAGCAATGGCATGTCACATCATTTGAAATACAACTAATGATAGCTGTTACTGAACTGGCTACGGTGTGTGTAAGCAGGTTTTTTTTCCACTATAAATAAGGCACAAAGCCATAGTCTTGAGCACTCCACCTTTTAAGGCTATGGCAGATGTTCGCCAGGTGACTCCTTGTGTACCAACAAGCTTGAGACTTCAACAAGCATCCAGCTGTCCATCTTGTCAGCTGCCGCACGCTCGGATCCATTGCTGGGGCTGCTACCCCAACAGGACAGCCGTCTGGTGATCAAGCGCTCTGGTGCCTCAAGCCTCCCTTCGAGCAGCGTGGGCAGAGGGCAGCCTTGTGCCTGAGGCAGCGCTGACTTCGGGAGGGTGTTCACGGCCAAGCAGCCGCGGGCACCTCGGTTCAACGCCCGCCCCTGACTTGCTGCCCGCCGCCTCCCCTCACGGCTGCGGGGCCAGGGCGGGCAGCGCGGGCTGAGGGGAGAAGCGGGGCGCTGGGGACTTTGTTGCCGGTCTCCTGGCGGGCGGTGCCGCCCGCAGCACGCCGAGGTTCCCCGCACGCGGCTCGGCCCCGCGCATGCGGAGCTGTGCGCCGCAGTCCCGGCGGGCAGGCGCGCGGCTCCCCCCAAGGAGAGGCGCGAAGGCGGCGGGAGCTCGGCGGTGGCCCCGGGGCAGCCGAGCGCGGGGCTCTGCCAGCGGCTCCGCCTAACCGCGCCGGCGGCTTCTGCCGGTTTGTGCTGGCAGACCCGGGAGCTTCCCTGCCCGGCAGTACTCGTCCTCGGCTGGCCGGAACCCCTCGGTCAGCCCTCTGGGTGCCTGGGAGCTGGGTGAGAAGGGACGGGTGCGGAGGGCCTCGCCCTGCTCCTCTGGCTGGAGGGGCCTCGGGACGGCGTGCGATGGGAGGGTTACCTGCTGTACTGGTACACGGGCGAAGAGAAACCGTGTTGCGTACTGCATACAGGAGAGCTCACCCAGAGACAAACTGAAAAATACACTCATATGGTAAATAAATGGCAGCTTCATGTTACAGCGTGTAACCATTGGTGAAATGCTGTGCTGCTGGGGAAAATACAATCGACATGTGACTGATCCATCATGGAGTTCCCATCTTTTTCCTCATTTAATTGGTGTAACTTCAGCTACATCAGCTACAGGTTTTAATTTTAAATCAGTAGTTGTAAGGGGCGGTTAAGTTGCTGAATCTTTTGTGGCAGTTCTGCTTGGCTGCTTCGTTGAAAGTGTTTTCTTTAAACCCAGAGCTGAGGCTGGCAGGTGTACGGGTGCAACGGAAAAGCTTGAGGAGCAGTTTGAGATGACAGCTGGGTCAGACATTTGGTCTGCTTTCATTTGCTCATCTGCTCTGGAGCAGGCACTGCAAGGGGTTAGTTTCAAACAACTGCAAGCGCTAATATTCGGTGCCATAAGAAAGGATTTTTTTTTTATTTATTCTGTTATTAACAAAGAGCAGACTTGTGCATGTGGTGGTGCTTTTGATAACTGGAACTCTGAAGAAAAGATGTAAGAAGCAAATCATTTATCCAAATATAGGGCCTAGGTTATTTTGGGGTGCGTGAAAGTAGAGATGGCTTTTCACCAAAAGCCAGAACTTAAAAAGTAGCTCTAGGCAAGGATCTACTAATACTTGGTTATAAACTAGTCCTGACTCAATCACCCATAAACTTTAGCTGGAAGATTCTATGAGTGTATAAAACTTAATTGAAGCACTCACACTAATACAAGTAATTTTCTCTTTCAGTGAGACAAGAAGAACCTTTTATTTTTGAGCGAAATTGAACAGATTTTGGGTGTGTTTTTTTTCCTTAACCCACTTCTACCCATAGAAAACAGTCCCTTATTTCCTTGTAGTTAGCAAATTATATATAGTTTAGGTTACCTTCAATAGATGAGGAATTGGGATTAGGACCTGGGCAGGCAAATTCTGAAAACTTTGAATGGTAGGTTATTGGTTGTGTAGTACTCCTAGTGGGTTGGTACAGTTTTCCCCCATGTATTTGAAATCATGTCATGAGAACTTAATTAGTATTAACATAACAACTTTCTATATAATTATAGTTAAAAGTTACAATTGCAGGGTTATATGTATTTTTTTATTCTTGTGATTCCATAGGAGATGATGTATTTGAAACTGTTGTATTTTTATGTAGGCTATTGTCCCCTAAAAATGAGACTTCTAAACTGCTTTTTGTATTTCTTATAGATTTACTGCTGAGACCTGGTGAAATTACCCCGAGATAAATTTTCAGGCTCTTCAAGGAGCAGCCTATGACCGGACAGAATCAGAACTTCCTACAATAAACCTGTCATCATGGTAAGACGAGAACATACACTTGAATAAAACACCTGCAGCTGATATTGTAGAAACAAAGTCTTAAGGGTGACATGGATTTTACCTCTTTTTTATTTTTTTAAGTATTGGCTGCTTACAATTATGAGTCCTGGTGGGATACTCTTGGCTTGTTTTACTAGTATAATAGCACTACATTATCAAATATGCTACCTGGTGGATTTTCTAAAACCATTCTCTCTGAGCTTTTCTGGTGTATAAGCAATTCTGCTGAAATCCTAGCTAGTTGTCTGTGAAGTCGCTGGCTAATAAGTCTTTTTGACTTTGTTTTGAAGCATTTAATTTATTGCCCTAACAAAATTACATAGGGAGTTAGTGCTGTTGGTCTTGGCTGTTATTTTTTTGACTATTTAAATTGCTTTTAAATCCGGATCTCAAAGCTTTTGACATTGACATTCTGCCAATATTATGGTTTATAGAAAAACCCCTTGTAATGGCTTTGCTTAACTACAGAATCTTCTAAGATGGGACAAAAGTACAAGATGGAGCAAAGCAATGTATGTTTTTCTTGCTTTTAGTAAATGTAAATATCATGAAGAAAAGAAAATGTCAGTGTGCCAAACACAACAGATAATTGTTTTCTGTCCTTAACTAAGAGTAGCATGTGTACCCCCTTTCTGATAATGGGCAGTTACACTCACCTAAATTGTTCAGACAATATCAACAGACCACTGCTTCCTGCTATTTTTCAGATGTACTTCTGACTGTGTGACGTTGTAGTGTTACATGCTTTTAAAGTAAGGAAGTGCTGGGTTTACTGCCTTGAGAATTGATCTCGTGCTTAGCAGTTACTTGGCAGTCTGGAATCTGTCTCCTTTGCTAATCTGGTATTGTGGATTGAAGCTGACCTACTGCAGTTACCTCTGCAGTCAGCAGGTACTCTGTCCTTGATCTTCTCAAGAATGGCGATGTGTTGGCCCAGGGTGGGGTTGATTTCTCACTCAACTCGCATAAGGATTCATTTATTAGAAAGTACTGACTGTTCATAGGATTTTAGCTTCCGAACTTTGGCATTCCATTACTTAGTCTTCTGGTTATTCTTCCAAACCCAGTTTTTCTTCCGCTGACAGTATTTACTTGGCTCCTGATATTTTCCTAACTGAAAATGTACCTCCAAAGCTTTAACCAATGCTTGTTTGGTGTTATGTTTTGAAAGTGAAATGACCTGCCAGGTACTTCAGCTGCCACATTGTCCCAAAGAAATGTATGAAGAATAGGTATGGCTGGAATGCACCCTAGCTAGACGTTGAAAAGGAGAATACTTATCCCATTTGAACGAAAGGAGAAAGTCTAGAAAGGGCAGCAGCAGCAGTTCCAGCCAAATTAAATTGGGAAAACCGGCAGAAAATTGACTAATTTAAAAAATGAAATCATTTATGCGGCAGCAAAAATGTCTGAAGAACAGCTTTATGCCAAATTACCCAAAATTTAATTGAAAATACAGTTTTCTGACAAAAGTGTTGTCAGGGGATTATTTGTCATCCCTCAAAGATACACACATAGTACCTGCCAAGTAGGTAAATGGGTAAGTAAAACTAGATTAAAATGATAATGCTGCTGTAGGTGAGGAGTGTTTAGAGTCACTCTAAGAGCTTGTATTCATTAATTATATAGTTAGGCAGAAGTAAAATAGAAATTAATTGTGGCTCCTTTTCCAAAGAATGTAAAGGAAGACAAAAGTTTTAAATGATTTAGAACACCCAGCATTAGAGTTTTTACTGTGGGCATGGATTCAAATTTATACTTTTTCAGATTTGGAACAGAGAGGAGAATCTGCAAAATGAGTGTCCTACTGCTGAGTGTAGTTGCTGAGTGAGTTTTGGGTTCTTTAATTCTGCTGTCTTTTAAAATTTATTTAAAAAGTTTTAGCTTTTTATTTGGATGCAAAACAAAACTGTAGAAACTGCAGCATTTTTGGTTAGAGGAATTATTTTCTGGCTAGGCCTCATTTAACAAAATTCAAATTCTAAAATGTTCTTTTTCCTTTTTTGTTATAACACTCTAGTGTTCTACTTCTCTTCTAGATTTCACCGAGGCTTGGAAATCCATAGCTCTGAAATACTGTAAAAGAAGTTGCTTTTTTCTTTTCCTGCTTTTCTTTCACCACCCCTGCCCTACCTTGTGAGATATTAGAAAGCTCATGAAAATGCCTGCTCTCCTGAGATTTCTAGTTGTTCAGATAAGCAGCCAAAAGTTCAAGCTGATGTGTTGTCAGATCCAGACCTTTTGAAGCTCACCTTTAGATTACAGTTTGTAATTGTAAACTGAACTCACTTTGCCATCAAAAAAAATCACATTTTTCCTTTATTTTAATAGCATTAGGGAATGTTTGAAGTCACTGAATCTTGCTCCCTGCTATATTATGTACTATTTACCAGATTCACTGTGTTTTGGGTACTAGAATCATGCCTTTTCTGCCTCCGAGAGAACATATATTTAATACTAAACATATGATTAAATGTGATTCTGTTTATTTTCTTCAGCCAACGCAGTACTGTTTCCCTAGACTAAAAAATGTACTTACGAAGGTATCTTGAGGATCCTGTAAAACTTCATAATGTCTTATAGGTTTTTTACTGTAAGATACTGCAAAGCTCTTCAACTTCTTAAAGTACAGCTGCTTTCAAATAAATTTAGAACAAGGTGTCTTCTCTGTCAGTGGAAAATAGATATTTATTACAGGTCATTGTTTTGGGAGAAAGGCAACTAGTAACTTTGGTATGGTTGTGTGGTGACATTTCATGGTATCTTGGTGTTCTGTTGCTTGAAATCAAACCAGTGTCTGATATATTGTTACCCATAACTTCATTTTTTCCTTTCAAGAAAAAGAATGAAATTGGAGAACATGTGCCGGGTGTTGCAATCTAGCATAATCCTATGTCCTCTAGGGAGGAAGTATTATCAGTGATTAGGAGGTCAGTCATTACTCAAATGTGATGTTAGATGCTTTATGGCCAGTCTTGCCTGGGAAGACATGCAAGTCCAGTGCTTGTAAAAATCAAATTTAATCTTTTCTGAATCTAGAGTATCTCTCTTTCCCAAACTGTTCATAGCTTTGTGAGAGCTGGGCAATGGTAAGCTAGTTTTTGAAGAAATAAAATCCCCTAGAAAGAACAAGGTGTAACCACGATGCAGAGTAGATGTGGACACAATTAAATGTAGTCTAAGATCTTGAACTGAAACTCCATCAGGCTTAGTTCCATAGCTGAAGATACTTCATGCTGGTTTATGAGTAAGTCGACTAATATTCAGTAAAGGAAAAATTAAACAACTAAAAGTGAAAGCATTAAAGCTGTAACACCAGCTATGATCATTCATGGAGCTTGCACATGACAGGTGATGTGTTGAGCTGTAGTCTGTTCCTTCATTTGGTGATTTGTTGGTAACTATCCCCGTTGCTCTTCAGCTGGGAAGAGTAGGATAAGCTGTATCTTGCTCTGGAGTGGTCTTTTTATGGTGTAGTTGGACTGTAGGTTGAATGAAGATGTAGGACAGAAAGGGCAGTTAGAATAAAGGATAGAGGAAAGTCAGATGTGTGGCAGACAGTGGGATTTCCTGTGTTAATTTTCTTGCTGAGCAGGGGTGATGGTGAGGCTCAAGATCTCCTACTGAGAGAACCTCTTTTGAGGAAAGTGTTTTCTCCAAGTGTCAGATTGAAAGCTTGTTTAATTTGGTGCCCCCATGTGTTCTGTTTGTTGACAGTGCCCAACCCTGTGGCTTGTGTCAGCAGGCCTTTCCATTTAGCTAGTATTGGTGTCTTTAATTTTCACTATACTTGAATAGTTGAGCTCAGAGTTGACCTTCAGGTGTCATTTGTTGTGGCACAATAATTCCTGATAACTTAATATTTGAAATGAGCTTATGTGGCTTCAAAAACAAGCTGTGTGCCATGAAAATCTTCTATTATTTAGAATCATTGAATAGTTTGGGTTGGAAGGGACCTTTAAAGGTATTCTAGTCCAGCCCCCCTTCAATGAGCAGGGACATCTTCAGCTAGATCAGGTTGCTCAGGGCCCAGTCCAAAGTTAGTCTATATTACACTGTGCTATCCTTGGTGCTTCAAAGTAATTTCCAGAGGGATCAGAATCTTGTAGTGGCTTGGATTAATTTTTCATAAATTCCTGTTCTGTTGTGTGGTAACTTCAACAGTTTAGGAAACTCGCTTGTGAAGTGCTGCCATGACCCCACCCCCCACCGCAGGCTACAAGTTCCCAACCCTGCATTTCACCACTGCCATAGTTTTCCATTGAGGCTATTTTTCTGGGAACACCCTTGAAGCCAGATCACTAAAGTCATCAGAGTTAAACAAAAATGACATTTGTGGAGGGCTGCAGTCTGTGGAGGATGCGTGAGACAATGACCTGTAAGCCTGCTTCACAGAAATAACAAATCCTGGAATGTGGCCTAGATTCCCCACTGTGTACTGACGGAGATGCGTACAGTATAGTTTTTTCATTTGTTCTAAGGCACTGAATAAGGTTATCCTTACTATGACTACAACTATAGTAAGAATGCATAGCTACGCACCTCAAAAGTGTGTTACTTGTGTTCCCTATCCAAACAAATAAATGCTTTAACTCGCAATCTGTGGACGTCAATGCAATAAGGTGTGGAAGTTTGTTTGGTTTAGAGGCAAGTGTTCCTCTGAATTGCAGTATGCTCAGGGACATATAAATTCTCTTACAGCAAAAAGCTCGTGGATGATGGAGATTAGTGGGAAGAAACAAGTCGCATAGCTGTCTATGTGATGTCCCCTGCAATTTTTGCTATTGATCATAAAGCTGGGGTATCTTGAATTAGGAGTACTGGTATGTTCTGCTACGGTGAGGTTTTTCAAATAGTATTAGCTTTTTGTGTGTTACCATTTTGGGCTACTAAGCATTGGTCTGTTACACCACTTGCTGTTTTGGCCACTCTGTCAACATTTCAGTTGGAAGGCTGTTTGTTTTCTGCTGGAATGAATGCATCTCTCACTTTCTTGGTGCTCTCTCCATAAGTGGTATCAATAACCTTTGTTGGCAGTAATAGATTATCTAATATGGATCGTGATCCAGCTAAGGACTTGGTGGTTCTTTAAACATCTTCCAAACTTTAAATTATTTTCTAATGTTTTAAATATTTGTTTCAAGTTCCTATGTGGACATGTAGAAATGACAGTACTTAGAAATTACATTACTAAAAGCAATAAATTGGAAAATTATTTACTCTCAACGGGACTATATTTTACTACTAAAAAATTCAAGTGTTTTTTTCAAATTACTGATGGACTTTGGCTGCAGACTGAAGTGTAGCTGCTGTGGGAAAGGTGTAAAATGATGAGTGAAAAGTATCAAGGGTAGTATTTGTTTAATGTGGTTTCATTCATACGTTTATATCAAAAAATGTCTCTTTAGGCCATCTGTGAGTTGTACTGTTGAGTCATGTTAGCGCTTTCCTGTTTCACATTTACTCCATTTTGTTTGTACTTCCCAAATATATTTTATTTTTCTCATTTTCTTTTACCCTGCTGGTTTGTTCTTTCTTGGCTTTATTTTTAATTAGTTAAACATAAGTGGCCTTTGACATAGGAAAGATTATGAAAACAGTGGGACGTTTGTTACTGCTTTGAAAGAGTAAGGCAAATATTTTTGTGTGTTTGTTCTCCTTTGTCTATTACCTGTCTCCTGAGGTTGTATTGCCAGTGAGTGAAGTAAAAATCACTTGACGGGGGAGAAAGGGAGTTTTGTTTAGAATCTGGCTTAGTTTTCTATGTAATATAGTTAGAGGCCCTAATAAATCTTAGTTTCATTGTGCTATGCAAAGCTACAAATGCGTAATGGGAGCCTCTGAAGTTTACAGCATGAAGCGTTGTGACAGAGCAGACGTGGCAGGGAGATGAAATTTTAATTTTATGCATGCAGATCAACAAGATTTGGAGCCAGCATCTAATCATGTTTAAGATCTCTTGAAAATCTGGCCTCCTACAATGGAAGCTTCTATGTGGAAGCTAGCCTACTGGAAATCTTGCCTTTATGGTCATTTCAAGGTCAGAGGGGGAAACAGTGACATGAGGTCTTAAAGTGTTTCCCAGCACTGTAAGCCTGAGAATATACCCTTTCACTTCAAACCTTGTCATATTCAGTACCAAATGTGGTCAGTCTGTGCATGTTTGGTCTTCATTTGAGATTTGTGCTGTATGTCATTTGAAACTGCAGCATTTCATGATCACCAGAGGTGGCGGCAACTGAGATGGCTGGTTCTGTTGCAAATGGGCAGTACTGCTCCCTGAATATGAAGGCACACATACTGTTCCCTTGCTTGACTTAAAACAAAAGTTGTTATTGAATTCTGCTAGTTAAGTACAACTTAAATTTTGTGAAAAGCAACATTGAAAATAGTCAGAGTCCTACATCTGTCTGTACATTTCTCTGTAATGGGAACCAGTTAGCCTCAAAGAGGTTCAAGGGTATTTCTTTAGAGATTTATCGAAAGATAGAAGATCTATACTTGTGTTGTCTTCCTAGAGAAAGCTGTTTGGGCATTATCCATTGTTACTTGTCACAGGGGAGGAGTATTAAGTGCCTTGTGACTTGCATAAAGAAAGGGGTCTTTACAAGTTGCCTGGAGAGGTTGTAGCTGGAAACAGTCAAGGTCAGGTTGGACGGGGCTCTGAGCAACCTGATCTAGTTGAAGGTGTCCATGCTCATTGCAGGGGGGTTGAACAAGGTCACCTTTAAAGGTCCCTTCCAACCCAAACCATTCTATGATCTTTTGAATTCTGTGTGCTAAAACAGGTCTGCTTCAGGTGACCACAAAAAGACTAGTTTTCCTTATCCCTGCTGTAGATGCCTCAGCTCAGAGTTATTACATTTTAAGCAGAACTCATGGCCTTCCACAGATTGAATTCAATACAGCATGATTTACAAAAGACTGGAAATGAGCATGCGCCCCAGAGAATAACAGGATTCACATGCTGTATATGTGAATGTGTACATGAAATGCACAGTGGATTGCTAAACTATGAGGTTTCCTTTCATGGTCATCAATACACACAAATCTATTTGTACTCTATCACAGTAGTCACACATGTTAATTGGACTCTGCTCTCTGGGCCTCAAAAATCGAGGATGTGATTTGAGTTCTACTTTTGGGAAGACCTTGAAGTGTTAATGAACCAGTAAATCCTCAGGTTCCTGCAGCTAGTCAGTGACTTGAATTTGAAAAGCAGCAGGCTGTTGCCCTGCTACTCTAGGTAAAAGCTAGGTGGTGACAGACAGAAGCAGAGCGTTCCATGTTCAGCTTCAAGGAAATATTTATATTCTTCTAAAACTTCCTCCATAAAAGAAGTCTGAATAACAGAAGCACTCACTGAACTGTAATGAAGCCACCACAAAGTTTCCTTTGTTGCAGGAGCAGAGTTCTTAAGAAATGCCAGTCTTTAAGGTGTTTAAGTAATTTTAGAATGTAAAGCCCCACACTTCGAAGATGACAGAGATCAGAGCTAATCACAATGGAAATATTGTCAGGAGGAAACGATATTATCTGTTTTTTAGCAGTGATCAACTATGATCATTGACACACTTCTTAATGCATTCTGAGGCACTTGACAATGTGGGCTATGAAGACTGTAAGCAAGGATTCAGAGATAAAGAGCTTCTGTACCAGGCCTGTTCATTCCAGAGCCTTTATCCAATTCACATATCTGAATTTCAGTATTTTGGCAAAATGAGATTTTTTGCTTCTGCTTTACAACTAGTAGTAGGGGAAAAGTGCCAATTTATCTTACCGAACTGGCAGTGGAGGCCCTCATTTAGTCTCTGTATGAAAGCATGATCAGTTCTTGCCCTAAACCTGTATCAGTCACACGAGAAAAGGTGGGTGAAGCTCAGGGGAAGGAAGGCCGGAAGGATTGTTCCGGAGAGCAATGTCTTACCATCCAACTCTGAATGTACTTGACAAAAAGAAAGGACACCGAAAAATAGCCTGAGTATAAAAAGGAAGATTGTGTACTATGTGTAACTGTGATCCAAGCTTCAAAACGGAGTATTTCTGCTCAATGTTTTAATAACCGCTTGCGTAAGTTAACTCTGAAATGATCAGGAATGTGATTAATTTTTAGTCTAAATGTGGACCTGGAAGCATGGTGTTTGAGCAGTGGAAAAGTGTCATTTAAAGTAGTATAGTAAAACTACTGTGACTTGGTATCAATACTTTCTTTGCATGATAGTTGACGTAGGTGGATATGGGAAAGAAGAAAGCTGGAATCCTTTTTTGAGTAACACAATGACATGTACAAATAATCATATTTCTTCTGTACTGAGGGAAGTAAGTTTGTATGTTTATCTGGGTTTTGATGCTGAAATATGTAGCTTCTTGGAATTAAAACAAGCAAATGTGCCATTTGCCTTTTTAACCATCCACTCTTAATATATTTATCCGTTGTTACCAAGGAATTCTCCTGTATTTGCATCTAAAACATAAGCTGGCCCTTGTTTGTTTTGAAGAGTACTATTTTCTCCATTATTTTCCAGCTTGGTTTTGTTATAGTCTGAGTTTAAAGGTGATTGAAATGTTAGTTTTGTAGGTAGAAGCAAATCCTAATTGCTGTTTAGAGATTTGAATTAAGCATTACAGAAATGAAGGTAAAAATTGCAGCAATGGGGCAGCTGTCAAAGTGATGGAGAGAGTTTGGAAGTGGCACTGGAAAGAGGGAGTGCAGTCTATAGCATTTACCTATTACTTAACGTACACCAGGGCACTGCATCTGAGGATGATCTTAAAACTGCTCAGCTAATGATGTCAGTCACTTCTGGAAATAAAATTTGTGACATTGTTACAGTGCAGAAATGGGAGAAACTAAGCAGTGAACCTGATGCTGAGAATTCATGCGAAACAGGAAAAATCTTCCAGTGCCTCTGTTTAGCAGTGTTTACCCAGTATGTGATGCGCTTCACATTCTTACAGAAGATATATTTGCGTTTGTGTAGGAAGCACTTTTTTCAAGGAGTGCTTGTAAGCATAGAGCTTCAGTGTGTCTGATTGCCGAAGGCATGCTTTGTTCTGTTTTGTAAGCAAGAATTGAGCAAGGGGTGTTAGATTGAAGCAGCAGAGTGAGGAGAGAGAGAAAGAGCTTTAGTACAGTCAGCTATCACTGAGCTTTGAGACTGCAGTTCTGTGGTAAAGGCACTTCTGAACCCTCAGAAAACTACGTTACCTTCACATATGAAGTGTTTTTGATTTGGTGTTTTTAAGATAAGCAAAAATCACTAATTTTGGCTAAGGTTATGGGTAGTTTGAGCAGTCTTCTCTTTGGAGGCCTATGGACTTCCTTCCATTCCATGGAACATACGGAAGGAAAGCTGCTTGTGCAGAACAGTTCTCAGCATTGTAGCCTGTATGACCATAAGAATTAATTTGTGTAGTATTTCCAAGAGCTGTGTGTTGGTATTTCCCAAATCGCTTTAGACTGGTGCAGTTTTCAAGCATGGTCAGTATTGTCCTGTTTCTCCAACTGAAATGAACTGAAGGAAAACAGACCAAGTTTGGAATGAATCGCTTTGGAAATACCACTGCACCATGGAATCGATGGTGGTGAGACTGTTACCAGCTTGGCATTAGTCATGCACAGTTGTAATTCTGCACTTTAGAAATTATGTGCTTTAGATAGAAGGAAGAGAAGTGGTGACACTGCAATAAAAGGTACTGGAAGGGCTTTGCCTTGATTTGGTCTGGGTACTGTAAAAGAGGGCATGAAATAATCAATGTTTGGGACATACATGCTTGAGTTAAATTGTACATAATGTTGTCTTGAATGAACTCATGAAAATTAGAAAGAAATTCCACAGGTATGAAGTCTAAAAAAATGGACAGTGCCTTTTAAATGATAAAAGATTGCTGCTGTAGTGTTGGGAATATAACATAGTTGACATTTAAAATGTCAGTGGTTTCAGCATTTACCATAGAGTTCTGACATTTTAGTAGTGACCATTGTAGCTTTTATTTGTTTTAAATGCCCAATTTAAAATCTTCTAGCAAATTATTGGCAGTCCGGTCACCTTTGAAAAGTGGCATCCTCTTTTGGTACTACAACTATTGGGGAAACAGAGCTCTTAATTTTGATGGCTGCAGTCAGTGAAATAAGGTCAGCCGTATAAAGATGGGCACTTATTTCCTACTGCTTGCATTTGCATTTTGCTCTGGGCAGGAAGACAGACTCAGCAAGAGGTAACTTTTTTCTTTTTTTTTTTTTTTTTTTTTTTTTTTT
>Ga0065711_1007358_pt1 | contig 18294 bp, 10 predicted proteins | sample Hoacrofraction12_FD_59098 | JGI IMG/M metagenome (GOLD analysis project Ga0065711, IMG submission 59098) | Hoatzin crop microbial communities from Cojedes, Venezuela - Epithelial fraction 12 v2 (version 2) | ecosystem: Host-associated > Birds > Digestive system > Esophagus > Crop | place... | reverse complement strand
CAAGACCCTCCTGGACAAGGTCCTGTGCAGCCTGCTGTAGGTGACCCTGCTTTGGCAGGGGGATTGGACTGGGTGACCCACAGAGGTCCCTTCCAACCCCTAACATTTTGTGATTCTGTGTAAAAGGCAACAGGGAACAAGCCTGGTTTGGTACATGATTTCCTCTGGGGTTTTGCTGTCACTGCTAATCGCCCTTCTCCTCTTGACATTTGCCTTGGGTAACTGCTTTTTGTCAGGACCCCCAACCATCTCATCTTCTAAACGGTGAGCGCTGGTCAAAGAATTCATCTGCCTGGGAAAGCGAGGATATGTGACCATTCATCAATCCTAGAGGATAATTTAAAGCTATGGAGCCATCAACTTGCTTTCACAGCGCCTCAGACCTGGCCCTGCAACAGCAAGCCTCTCTGACTCATGGGGTGTAAGATCTAGCTGCCCTTTCCTGATGTCTCAAGTATCCAAACTGTAAAGTTTTATTTTCCGTCGCATCACCTTGCTGCAGTCTTCACGCGACTGGCCCGAAACAGTCCTGTGCCCCCTGATCCAGTACTGCAGACTGGTCTGTTGCCCCCACTCAGGGTGAGAGACTGCTTAACTCAGCTCAGAGACTGCTGTGGTATCCCCGAAGCGATCTGCTCTTGCTCTTCCTTCCCATGTGGGGAAAGGCTACCTCTCCTCAGCACTTCAAAAGTTCATTTATTGAGCTCATTGAATAAGCATAGCGCAAAGCCTGCAACACAAACTTTCCCTAACAGAATGCAGTCCTTGCTAGCAGTAACCAGGCATACCTAAAGCACATCGTGTTCCCCACAATCATCAAGCAAGAACAGCCCTCTGCTTCAAGGTAGTCTTGTTTCACTTTGAACAAAATCCTACTGCATTTCTAACATGAGACTCTCCAGAGGAGAGAAGGCAGAGCTTTTTCTGATGTAGAGCAGCTGCTCCAACTCACTGATTTGTGTGGGACACCCAGAAACCTGCCCAATGGTGCTTTGTTACAGATGCTGTAACACAGACTGTTAAAAGCAGCTGCAACATGACATTCGCACCTCAAAGCTTCTACCGAGAGCCAGGGCAGTGTAGGGAGCAGGCTGGTGAAACACACGTCAGGAGACAAACTCTTCTCTGAACAAATGACAAACTAAACATGCCAGGCAGACATTATCTGGCGTTATTTTGATGTTTAACTGGAGGACAACCGAAGTAGAGTGAAGAAAGGTTTTCCACAGGAACACATGTAATGAATTTTGTTGCACGTACCTGGGTCTTTAGTTAATGTACACTCATGCAGCTCTTGTGAATTAGATGCAAGATGCAAGCTCACTTTCACCTGAAAAAGAAGTGTAGGGAACAAAACCTATGTCTTCAGGCACTGTTACTGACTGTTGCTACCCTGAGGTACCCGACTTCAGCTGCGCATTCTTCAGCAAGAATGGGTAGCTCACAAGGAACTGATGCTACTGCCTCATGTGCATGCGAAGAGGGTGAAATTCACCCTTAAGCAGAAAGGACTGGGTGTGACATCTCACTTAAGGCTTCAGAAGACACTTTAGCTGATACATAGGTGTCATGAATGAATTGCACCCCAAGACAGCAGTGTATCCGTATCAAATTCTTGATCTAATGACTTCATTCCTCTAAAGGAACCCCAAAACCCAAGAGGTCAAGAAGCAGCTTTTGTTCTTGGGTACATGTAGCTATGAGTATTAGAACATGATGACAAATCTAAATCCTGATGAAAAACTGCCAGAGACCCATAAAGCTGCCAAAGTACAGTAGGCTGGCTTTCACATAATTGCAAGTGTTCCTTTCTCAAATGCCCAAACTGATTGACCAATTAAAGTGTTTAATTCTCTGAGAAAGAGTGTGTCATTAACTGTAATCTGTTCTAGTCTCACCGGTCCTTTCATGGCTGTCTCTGGTGAAAGAATCATTATGTATGATCTCAATCTCCATATTCTAATGAGGAATTTTTGATAGTTTGCTATAAATAGGAATTGATTCATAAGGAGAATAATTAATTCATTGCCAGTCCTTTACCAACTACTTAATGACTGTCAAGATACATTAAACATCCTTAGCCCTACACTGGGGCCTGAGCTTATTCTTGGCTAACATATCTGACTGTACTCTTCACTCATGCATTAATGCTAAGTAAAAAATTGTCTCAGTGACTATGAATATATTTTAGAGTGCTTTATTTCATCATAAATATTGACACTGATCATCATAAATGCCTTCCAAAAGAGGTGATCATATTGACTAGATAATCTATCATCATTAAAAAGAAAAAGAAAAAAAAACACAACGAAAAAAAGAATCAAAAGCCCAACCCAGTCCAGTATATCGTATTCTCAACACACTGTCCTGATTATTTTCACCCGAAAGAGCTTGTTACTGTGCTAGGCCCTGTACAAGTTAAATGCACCTTTTAAGCTGTACTACTTGTTAGCTGATTAGCAAGATAGTATAAATCCATCTGTATCTTTACTTTTGTGAGACCCCACTTTCATGCCATGTCTATGCATCAGTGTTATTACCAAAGTGTATTGACCACCACATTTAACTTCAGAATACAGCAGGCGTTGCTTGAGGGTCACAGATCACGTCCGCTGCTCTTGCCCAGCCTCTCCTTGCAGAACCAGGTGCGAAGACTGAGCCCGGGTTCTGAGAGGATGCACAAGCTCCTTGACCTTCTGTACTATCCAGGTGCTCCCTTATGGCAGGCTCATGGGTGCTCAGGGAAAGGTGCTGCAAAGGTGTGAAAAGAAAAGCCTAAGATCTGGCCATTGCGACAGGGAGAGCCAAAGGGACAGGGAAAATGTTGTTGGAGGTTGTGTGTCTCTTACACCAGTGTTCATTTCCAGCTCTTGCGTTTACAAGGCCCATGGAGGAGTATCTGTTATGATACAAGAACATAAATCTGTAGTATGTATTTTTAAAGAAAACCAAGTAGAGCTAGGCAATATGGTCTACAGGGAATGTCTGTGATGTACAATTACACCACAGAACATTAGCCTGCATAATGTATATCGGTACTGGGAACAACCTGGAGGCTTCTCTGTGATTCTTTATGAAGTCAGCATGAGACCTCATTATTTGTTTTACTCACTGGGTACATACAGTGTGTTAATTCAATAGCGTGTTGCCAGGGAGCACAGGGAGGATGGATGACTACAGTCCAGATTACAGTCTCTCAATACACCTCCAGGATTACTAGGTCGCTATGTTTTCTTTTTCCTTTTTCCAATCACTTTAAATAGGCCAAGAAAGCACAGAAGAATGATAAAGTTTGTGGATACCTTCAAAGACATTTCCTAAGAGAAAAGGGAACACACCCAAACTTTAGACTCTGGACCAAATAGGAAGATAGAGCTAGCTAAAGAAGTCATCCTTGGAAAGAAGATGCAGCAACAATTTTCTGAAGGAGCTAAGGGACTTAGGCACAAGTTACTGAAAACAGTTTGGTATTTTCCAGTGGAAGCAGCCAGACAATCTCGCCAGGAAACTTTGCTTGGACCATTCCTATCTCTTCTCGCAGGAGCAGTGCCAGCTCTATCTGACCTGTCTCCTATCTGCTCACGCCCAGCAGGGTACCCTGAACGCACCTCTGACCTGTGCCTCCTTTGCTGGAAGCCAACCATTTCCCAGTTCCTAACAAGATGCAGTGGAAGTTCGTTCCTCACGTTTCTTCTAAGGTCCCACCTCATCAGGTAATAACAGCATCACATCTGAGCAAAGAACCAGATGTCTGTTTGTGGCTTCTGTATACTGATACTAATCCCTGCAATAAATTTTCTGCTGTAGTACCTAGTCTCCCACTGATCTGACCAACATAAAATTAAACTTCTCCTTGCAATTTTTAATGAAATTCATCCATGACATCTGAACGTGCTACAGACACTTGAAGCTTTACTTCACTTAGTTTTTCAATAAATCATGAAGAGATGGAAATAACAAGCTTTGTAACCTGCAGAAAATATATATATATACAGATTACCAGTCAAAGAGAAAGGAAAGTCTTTAGTCACTATTCCTGAGGCAAAAGCATTAAAAATATATATTACCTTGTATATATTGTATTATAAACAATAAGGTGCTGACACAGCTTGCTGGCAAGTAACATGAAAAACATATATGTTAAGAACTACTATCTCACCTTCCCCCAGATGCATTCACTAACCAGTGAATCCAAGAACTGTAATCCTAGTAAATTAACACTATTTGCTAAATTGGGGAGTATCACATTCAAAATACGTCCTTTTCTACCTATAACAGGCCCCATGTCCTACAAAAGCTGCTTGCATATAACAGCAGTATAGATAGGGAGAAAAGATTGGAAATCCAGTTATTCAAATCCCGTTTCAAATGAGGCTGAGGAAGCCACGGTAATAGATCATCTCAAAGCACAAAATACACTTTTATGGAAAATCTGGATAAGGTAAAGAAGCAGCAGATAGTGTGAAAATAGACCCTTCCTGGTGCCCTCAAATCAGAAATGTATACAATAGACGGATAGGGTCTAATGTTTACACAGGTACTGAAGCATGATGTATTCCAATTAGGCCCAACCGCTGTTTAAAATGTCCAGTGATTGTTAGCGTAACAAAGACTCTGATTGCTAAGTGCCATTTATCTGACAGGGGGATATATAGGCTTCAGTAACATCATTTACATTTCCCTCTCCTTTATATCCCTTCTTAAAGCAAGTGTTCAGTAGACAGTAGCAGAAGAAAGACGCATGACCCTAAATAATATTGCTCACAGTCACAATGCCTAGGTCTGCAGCAGAAACTTTCCAAAGGGTGCTTAAATCCAAATAATGTCAGCATTTATCAGCAGAGATACTATTCTCAGGCCAGTTCTCTATTCTGAGAATAAAGACTATTCCCAATATTGAACTGTCTCGGGAGCACTGATAAATGTCTTTCTTCCTACAGAGGGGTGGGAATGGAGAACAGGCTCAGGCACAAGAGTGGCTATCAGGGAACAGAACTCTTCTTCCTTATGCCACCAGCCTATTGGGGCACCCAGGGCAAATTAACTTATTTGTCTGAGCCTCAGATGCCCTCATGATATGACAAAGATAAGAGTTAGAGCTGCCTGAAAGCTTATGAAGCCAAAAAGAGGCCTTGGGTAGAACAGACGCTGTTTGCAAGAAAATTCCTATTTTTGTATAAATGTTTTGGCTGTTTGTAATAAAAAATCACACAAGCCAGCTTTTTTTTCTTTTCTCATTTTTGGCAGTCAAAATCCAAATCTTTTCAGTGAAGTCCAAGGGAGAAATGAAAACTAGTTTTCTTCCCCAAAACCTTATTCTAGTTCTGTGAAAAACTGACAACAATAGAAAGTAAATCTTTGACTAGCCTTATTCAATCTTACTTACCATAGAGAAACACTTCGGCTGAAAGGCAGTGTGTAAGAGCCAAATATGGTTACAACTTTCTCTTGGTGGTACAGTTCTGCCCAAGTCATGGTCCAGCTGACAGCATCCTGACTTTCACAGGTCAGGTTGGTCACACGGGTGGAGACAAGGTCAAGTTGTGTTGAAAGCACATTACAGTCCCATGCTAAACCATTTTGCTCCCACTTACACAGACAAGATTAAACTGATCTATATCAAGCTAAAATCACTATTTTTTTTGAGACAGTGACTCAGACTTTAAATAGAATGGAGTGTTGATAGTACCTAAAATCTTTTTTTCACAATGGACAACGAAACCATGCCAGACCCCTGCTTATTAAATCCTTCTTTAAACACAGTTGTTACTAGCTTCAGTTTCAGACAAGGTGAAGGCTCTGAAAAGAGTGAGGGAGCCAGGGCTGTCTTAATAGACCAGCAAAAACATACAAACAAACATAATCATGTTTTAAACTGCTTTCCTATTCCAACACAGAAAAGTAGCCTTACTGAATGAAACATCACAGCAATGGCTACGACTACACAACGCTGCGAACCTACAGTGTTTGCATGTTCGGACACCCAGCTGCACTGAAAACCTGTTAGCAGCATTGGGAAGGAGAGACAAAGGGATCTTCAGAACATGAACACATTTATTTCATAGCACTTTCCCAAAATGGTTTTAATGGACATAGTGGTTAGACGTTCTTCCCCCCGGGGGACTTCATTTGGATTGCCCAGGGTAAATGATTCTGATAATGTTGCCTCTGCTTTCTGTGGTTTGTAATAGCACTATTATTTCCAAATGGACTTTGCAAATAACAGTGGAGATGAGAGCCCATCAAACAAACGTCTGCTGTAAGCCTTGGGGATGCTAACCGGAAATGGTGTCAGAGGCGTTGTTTGAATAGGCAGTCAAGAAAATGCTCATTTTGATGAATGTGTACGGACATTAGCCTCAATCATCATTTCCTACCAAAACAAAGATCTTGGAAATGAAGCACTTGAACCCAGCTGTATACACTGCTTTGGACGTGTTCATAATGTCTCTTTCAAACCAGATCTGGCTGGGCTACTTTCCTTGACCTGTCAGAAGAATAGAAGATAACCTAAAGTATCCTAAATGCAGCTAATTACTCTAAACTGTGCCTAGGCACATAACAGAAATAAAAGGCCTTTCTCTTTTCTAGTAGAAATCAGCTACAGGAATTATTCATGTGAGGGAGAAAAGAGTGTTGGTCATTTGACATAAATCAGTTCCCTTTGATGTTTGCAAAACAGAGCAAGATCATAGCATATGAGCAGACTGAAATTACAGCTGAATAAATTTATAGACTTGTTTTCATTCATGTAAAAATGAGATTGTAACGTCTAAAAGCAATCAACTGATGGTTTTGGTCCACTTCTGTCTAATCACTTCTTCAATTGATGCATCTCCTAAAAATACTTGAAATTGAAACCACCAGATGTTAATATCTCTTCTTCTGCCAATAGATAATATCCAATCAGTGATTATGGGCAGCAGTGAAGCTTCCTAATTCAATGACTACACGCCACCTATCTTTCCCATTTTGCTGATTGAAGATCCAGCTGTTTCTGGTTCCTATCAATGCACTTCAAAGATTGGCAAGTATAGCTATAGAGCTAAAAACAGGAATCTTTTGCATCCCACATCAGTCACCCTTATGTAGTACAAGAATTTTTGAAAGTTGGTGAATGGGACAGAAAGATGAAATGGGATTTATTTTTAATAAGCAGTAGACACTCACACCGGTAATCATTGTTATATATTTTCTCCAAGCAAGAAAAATGACACCCTCGTTGGTGGATGGGTTGACTCTCAGGCTGCTTTGCCTCTAAAAGACTTATCCTATAAGGGGACACTGCTACATCAGTCTTCAAGCCGATACCTGCCTGCAAAGTGGCTTAGGATTTGATCCATGGAGACAAACAGTTCAGCTGTTTTCATTTCCTCTGTGTCACGGCTTCTTCTGCAAGGCTATGTTCACTGTAAAAGCTTAAACTGATAAAGTGCACAGGAAAGTCAAATCAGAGACAGCATATTCACCTTGATTGATACCGGGATTTGTGCCTTTCTTGATGTGAAACGTGGTGACACTTACACCACATCAAAGCTTGGGCAATTCTTTCTGTAACCAAAGAGCATTCCCACTCTACGGATCTCGCTGGTGGGACTGCATAGAGATGACTTCGTATATGTAGGTGTCAAAATGACTGTACAGAAAAATCAACTCGCAATTAAGAAGGCCTGCTTCGAGGTTAAAAGGTGTTACTAACTTTAAAATATTCTAAAGTGTCTGATCACAGACTTCCNAGAGCTGAGAACTGTTTTAACCATGGTGTGTGCAGGACAACTCCAGACACTGTGTCAACTCAAGGCAGTTTGTTTTAGTTACTGCTATTTTTAGATGTCTGTAAATAGGGCTACTTCAAGTAGTAACCATGATTCTTTATGCATTTATTCAGGCTTTGTGTGGTATGCTGAGCTCCGTTGGCATGTGTGCTTGTAAGTCACTGAGGCTCATCCATGAAAATCAACCACAGAATATTTGTACTGATGGATAAACTCATGTACAATGAATGCAAACCTGAGGGCCTGCCCGAATCAATTTTTGTCAGGTCCCCGAGGGCACTGCCAGCCATGACTGCCCCTGCCCAGCTTCCCCTGGGCTCCCGTCACCCTGCCCACAGCCCAGCACCATGTTTCAGCCGAGGCTGGGGACGTTGGTCCCTGCTCCAGTGACACCAGCTTGCGCTGCCCCTGGCAGCTTTGTGCAGGGGCACTTGGGTGCTGTCAAAAGGAGAGCACACAATATGGTGGGCAATGCTCCACACCATTCCCCTCAACACAGGGACCACAGCAGGCACAGCATTGGGCAAGAACGAGGGCAGTATTGACACCTCTGCCACTTTTCAGCGTAGAGGTGCTCCTCTAGATCTATCTGTAAGTGCAAGAAGCTGCTCTGATTTATGGCACATTTGCCCGGCTGCCACCAGCTTTTCTAGGGTACAGGTTTCTGGCCTGTAGGGTGCCCATGTCATTCCCTCACCTTCTCCCAGCCCTCCCGTGCTGCCAAAGCGGTGAGGAAGCAGTGTGGAAAGCATGTGATGTGCTTTTGGGTGGGGAGATCCCCTCAGGTCCTCCCAGCCTCCTTTCTGCTCTGAACAGAGACCAAAAGGGCTGCAGTCTAGCCTAAGGTGCCTCATCTGAGTTGTCTGTAATAAATCCCATAGTCCCAACAGCAAATTCTTGCGGAGAACTATTTATGGTCAATTCACAGCCTGAAGAATAAATGTCATTACAAAATTAAAATACTTCTGAATTATAAACATGAAGAAATTGTGTTCTGCTTTCAGGGAGACCACAGAAAAAAAAAGAAGCTGCCTTCATCACGCGGCCTTTCCTTGCCAACTCTTGCAAGGAGGAGGAAGCAAAAGCAGCCCCAGCGCTGTCCCCGGGGATCTGCTATGGGGTCTGCCAGGTCAGCGGGGTCCGCGGGACCCGCAGAGCCTGCCCTGGAGCATTACGTTTCCCAAAACTTGCTTCTCCCTAGACTGGCTTCAGTCACTTCTGTGCCTGTTGTCTCTCTCTTGTGGCTGGTTTTCCTTCTTCCATCCCTGCTGGGTGTGGATTTACTACTAGGAGCAACAGCACTGAGCAAGGAACATAACCCAGCAGCTTACTGCCCTGCGAGTGTCTGTGCACACAGATGCGTGTCAGCCCGGCCCCTTTTTGTTTGCATCAGTTTTGCACCATCAGAACTCGAGACACGATTCGGGCAGGACTACCCTACATATGCCTGTATTTCCTGTATGTGGCCAGGTTTTCCAGCCAGAAATTTTATCTCATAGGTTGAAAGGGGTGTTCAGACGTATTCCTAGGATCTCTTTACTTTTCCAGGAACTGAATCAGAACAGTATTTCTGTCCAGACAGCCTAGCATTTGACTACGCACCTACAGATACACTTTATAACACATTGCCAGTGGGTCCCACACAGGTTGATTGCATCAGAATTACTGTGCATGCACAAACTCTCTGTGCAATGGATGTGCAGTGCCTTCAGTACCTGAAGACGCTGGACCCTCCACATGTGTGCAGCCCAGCACAAACGGTTGTTAAATAATAAAATTACATGGGAGCCCCAAAATAAGGGAGAATAAATTCAAAATGTATTTAAATGTATCTGAATGAAGCCACAGGTAAGGATCCATACTTCCCTTTAAGAAGTCTAGCATTTTTTTGTGTATTGGGTATTCGTCTAGCACGCTGGAACTCAGAGGGCTAACAGGACCCACCTACTAGTTCCTGTCCCCAGGGCTGCATGGCATGCAGAAATATGGGAGAAACCAGCACTGAAACTGGGCTGTCAAAAACACGGCAGCTTCAATTCCAAGAGATTTGTGGGGCCCTCTTCACTTGTGGCTCAGAACTGTGGTAAAAATAGAGCTGAAATAACTGAATTTACCTAGTTGCCATGGCATGGCCAGAGGACTATCACCATGGATAGGTTATATTGTAGGGACAAAGTTCCCCCACGTGAACTGAACCCATGTTTACTTGTGCTGGAAACAGATGAGTTCTCAGTACTAAGGCAACCAAATGTGAAATTGGTATCTTCTGAATCGGATAGGAGGGCTAATCGGATAGGAGCTCTGCCTGCTTCCGTGTATACCTTTTACAACAAAGTCTCTCCATCCTAGGCACAGGTTTTCCCTAGGTCCATGATACTGATCAGTCCAGGTCTAGATGCTACATGTATGGTCTAGATCTGCCAGATGCAACTGTTTTTTCTCCATTCCAACAACATTTGGAGCCTTTATGTGGAACCATATGAAGCTTCATGTGCTCATAAATTAGCCTTTGCTCAAATGAGATTTTCCTCAATTACTAAATGTGCTTCCCTTTTCCCCTCCCTCTTTGATTCTTTTCTATCTTTACACTCTCGGGAGATTTTCAGAGGTCTTCTGTGAGGATTACAAAGGCAATAAGCGGATTATGGAAAAGTAGCTTTTTGATGTACCTAGCATAATACAAATTAGGATTGTTTATAACTTTATTCCCTTATCAGTTATCACTGCATGTATGCTGATGTACTTCAAGATCTCTAAATAAACCGAGAGGGCCAAAAGTAATGGAATTATTTTAACTGGCACATTAAGGAATACACTTGTCAAAGAACAGATCATGTGTACAATACTACTAATAAGGAAAGTTTGTCTTATTATTAAAAGAATCTCTGGGAAAATGGGTAATCTTGTGGAGAAGGACACGGGGATTCTGCAAGTCTAATTTCTCTGTGAAAGAAGGCTGTCCCTGACTTCGATGACTCTCTGGTCTCTTAGTTTTGAAACTCTTCAAGGTGAGGAATGCCTCCTCACCCAGCCCAGCAGAGTGAGATTCTGAGCTTGAGGGAGACCTCAAAATGTTCACCTAGTGCTAATTAAGAATAACACTGTTTAACATTTCTCCCTTTATCTGCTGGAAAATCTACTGTATGTACTTCATAGTGAATATAAATAACAATAAAAAAATCTCCATCTTATCACCAGGAAGTCCAAAGAATGCAAAACTGAGTATTTTCTTTTAGGCTTTTCTACTTTCATCTCTGCAGTACCTGCTACGCTCAGGAAGGATGTTGATCCCCAGACCTACCAAATGACAGACCAGATGCTCAGGTAACAGAACCGATGCAGATTCCCTGGCTGCAGGCACTCCTGTATGTTTCAGACATGTGTAAAAATGGGCAGGGAGGGGAGTTAAAAATTAATTATTCTACCAATGGAATGAATACATCCTCTGGCATTTTATTGTCCAGCAGAATTGGTCAGGCAGTTATTCTGCAGCAGTGTTTATGTTGCTAAGAATGTCAATAACAAGGTGCAGTATACTGTAATGTGTTTTAGCTAATGAATTGATGAAAGGAGAGAATTATTTTTAGCTTGTGAATAAGTGTGAGAAAGTGAGTTCTAAAACTCTTCAGGGGAAAAAAGATTCCACTGTTTTCAAGTTTACCAGTACTAAATGCCATTCCCCTATCTCCTGATAAAAAATACAAGTGTAAATGTCAAGCCAAGACAGTGATGACCTCTGACTTCTTGGAAAATGCCGTGATTCTTTCAAAAGAGCACTAGGAGAACAGGCTGAATGACTAACTGGTAGATTGTGCCCTCTGGAAAATCCCAAAGACTGTGTTGAAATTGCTGAACTTCCCCAAAGGCAAGATGAGTTGTACTGAACAGAGATGCTGGGATCTGCGTAACAACAGCTCTGCCTCCCTCCAACACCATAACAGGCTCCTTCCCCACATCTGGTGCTCAGGGGAGGAAAGGAATGAAGAGAAATCATCCTTTTCAGCTTTTTCCCCCTTGAAACCTGAGCTGATTTTGAGGTGTATGTCCACGTTTTCCCTTCTCTTCCTCTCTGCCTCCTGTTCCCAAGGGCATAGGTGTTAGCACAGGGGCAGCTGCTGAAACCCACACTGTCCTGACCTAGGAAAACATTTGGGGCTGGGAGGGTCAGAATCCATAATCCCTCTGCCGACACCCGGCCTCCGAGACTGCCGCACATTTTTTAGACCCTCTCTGTTGGAGGCAGCAGCTGGTCCACGGATCAGGCTTACAAATGAATGCAGTTGTGTGTGCATTCCCATGCTTCGTAGTCTTGCAGCTCGTGCTGTCTCATTTTACTGCGGTGTGAAGGGGCAGAAGGTGGTCCTAGGTGAGGCTGGAGACAGTACCGCACACACGTCAAGGACTACCTGGTACAGGTATCCAGAGTCAGACACTGTTTCTCAATATATACATATATATAGCACACACACCTATACTTGTACTATAAATAGATATATTCTTCCCCTGTCAAGGTGTTTAAGGTTTTACGTAACAAGTCAGCAAAATTAACATTAAAATATTCAGGCTACTAGAAAGGCTGACTGTGACATTTCTGCTCCTGCAGATTTTCAACCAGAAGTAACCTTGCTGAGGACCACAAGACCAGGTGTCCAGTGGCACTTTCAGCATGCCTTTCCCCTGCCCAGAGACAGGCAGCTCAGATCATTAGCTTCCTGACTGGCTTAGGGGCTCTTTCTGCTCTAAATGCCAGGGACTAGGGTGCAGCCAGGCTGGAGAAGACTCCTATCACGCCCTGCAGACATTACTGAATACTTTCTTTCTGGAAGCTCCTACAGGTTGAGTCTTCCTGATTCCAGGAGCTCTCAGCTGAACTTCAATGCAGCAGTAACCACGTAGTCTCCATCGCTGCGGCTAACAGGCAGATTTGTTGTCAGTTGCTAAAGGCAACTAGTTCTGAGTGATGGTTTCCACGAACTTTCCACCAGCAGGCTGGGGCCCGGGCTGTCGTGTTTCCAGGGCTCTGCAGGCCAGGAGAGGCAGTAGGAGAAGCTGAGGGGAACTGGAAGACCGTGAAGGTACCTGCCCTAATCATTCAGACTTCTGCTTGCGAGTGGCTTGTAACCACAGTAGCACAGGGTGGCAAAGACTCCATGTGAGAGTTTGATACGGGTTGCACACCTTATAAAATAAAACAAAACAGAACAGTTAGTAAAGCTTTTTCTAATCCATGAATATCAAACCCTGGCTCTTTTCACTTTCTCATACTGAAGTGATCCTGGTAAAACAAATCTCTTTTTAAATATTTATCAGAAGAAAAGCAAAACAGTATGAAAGAGATTTGCACAAAACTTGTTTATCAGTCCTCGGCACGTGAGCCTCTCAGCCCTTCTGTGACTCTTCGCGTAGTTTTCTCTGTCTAGCTCATATACTTCAGATGGTTTGAAAGGATTTCAGTGTGAAACATTTGAAACATTTTTTTCCAGATTTATTCTACCAGCATTTTTCTTTAACATGCCTATTTGTCTCTTTTAAGGTCTGCTTTACATTACATAGTCTCTTTGTATTCTGTACAGATGAAAAGCACATGCGTTTCCACTCCTCCCTCATTACAATGCTACTTTTTGAAGAAAAACATCTCATGTCTTCTAAAAAAATGCTGTTATTACAAAGTTTTAAAAAACCTGTTGATGACTCATTGGGAAATAGTGAACAACATAATTTTCCCAGATTTGCCCTATACCCATTCAATCTTCGATCTTTCTGCCAAAAGGGTGCAAATCACTTCTTGTAGGTGGGGCTGGCAGCTTAACTATGTTTACCAAACATTAGATCTTTTAGCTAAAATCTCCACGCTGAATGTTTACCTAAATCTGAATTACACAGGCAAACTCTTAGTCAGAAGTTTCTCTTATCTCTAAGGCCAGGGCTAGGGTGTATTTTGCCTTGACAAAACATTCTTGTAATCTTTCTCAGAGAGGCTTTAATGCCCTTGCCCTTTGAAAAAGGAACATGAAATCTGCCTTGTGAAAGCCTACCCCAATTTGACCACATTAGGAGGCTCTGAAAAACTGCAGGCTGCACCATCTGACCAGAACGAGAGACCACACCTCTGTGAACAGCTCAGCTTTTCAAGGGGCTCTGGGCTAACAGAATGGGGAGGTCCCCGTCCTGCTCATTCTCCCGGCCACGTTGCCTCAGCCTCTTCCACGTTTCACCTCTCACACTCCTCAGGCTCCTCCATGAGCTCCCCTAATTCAGCTCACTAATCCCACAGAAAGAGGCTGGATTAGTTTTCTGCCAGTAATCAGAGGTAGGTCCGAAGGGTACAAGTGCCGGTGAAAGATAAACGGTGGCAGCAGGCCCTCAGGAAGAGCCAGTAGAGACACCTCATACCTGCTGGCAGTGAGCTGATAGATCAGCACACCTGTGCTTGTAAAATTGAGCCTCAAGAAAGCTGCAATAAAGATTTGCTAAAATTCATCTGCACTACACACTGGCATCCTAGGGGCAAGCAGAACTTTTGCTTTAGTTGCAGTTCTGGCCCCTCTAACCTGTGGATTGGGGCACCGAGGTGAAGAGCAGGTACTCCTTCTCTCCTGCTCTCCCAGGATTTCCCTCCTCCTCAACAAACCCCATGCAGAAGGAAGCTACCAGAACTGTACAGCAGTGTGAGAGCAAGATGGGGAACAAAAGAAGGAGACTCGAGAGTACCTGAGGCAAAGGATAGACACTTCAGGTTTACAGAGACTGGACTGGGTGCCTGGGTTAGCAAGAGAGAAGCTGGGCATGACACGGGGGTCAGGATGTGGGACCAGAGTCTGGCTGTCAAAGAGACCAAGAGCTGGGGAGGAAAAAGATGCTGAGACCAGGTGAGAAGTCAAGGAAGGGTCAGTAGAGATGAATGTCGCTGTGCTGGAGAGGGGGGCTATGCCTGCACTGACTGTGCAGAGGAGAAGCATGGCTAACTGAGTGAGGAGGACTGCAGTGGGGAAGAGACAAGACTAGGTGCATGTATGTACTGTACACACTTTTTCCGTTGTCATTGTTGCAGTTATACCAAACCTACCTTAAATCTAACTGCTAATTGTAGCTGTTGCCCTGCGAACTCCGTGTGGTTTGCAAAACTCACCCAAGACGGTGGGTGAATGCACAGGCAGCACTTTGCTGAGTAGCATCCCAAGAATGAAAAGGAGAGGTAGGAAAGACCATCCTTCAAAAAGACAGGCAGAAGACAGTGCCCACTAAAGCACATGCCTGTCTGGAGCCTGGAGAGGAAATCAGGAGACCACTGGTTTTCTGCTGTCAGCAAACACCTGTAAAACCTAGCTCCAGCGTGTGTCATGACTCTCCAGTGGCAAGTTCATAGTCATTCTTGGCATTCCATAAGCCCAAATAGCAGAAATGCTTGCGTAGAAGAGAGGGTACCCCTCCTGCTGCTGATTGCTGTGGACAGCCGCATGGCGCTTTGTTAACAAGGCATGGAGGGGCAGGGGAAATGCTAATCCAGTGTAAAAATAGGTACTTGAAATTCAGAAAGATCCAGTTCTCAATACATATAGTCTTACTTCATGCTCTCTATGTACATCACAAGGTTCAACAGAGTAATAGCTTTTTATTTCTGTCCTTGTGACCCTTGGTACACAGAGAATGTTCGTGCAATAGGGACCAGTTTTGTCAGGTTTATTTAATGAGGCCATTGCTTTTCTACAGAAAAAAACTACAAGGTTGTGGAAGTAAAGAAGTGCTCAGAGTGGATGTGTACAAGGACCAGATAAAGGTTTCAGTGACTGTGCAGCTATGGTCTTTGCTGGCACTGAAGAAACTGTCTTTTCAGAGTAGAAATGAACTTCTAATGGTTTGTTGAATGTTTGTCCTCAGTCCCATTGTTATGCCATGCTGCCACATAACCAATCCCCAAAGGTTTAAAAGCAAATTTGACCCCAAAACTGCCATGTTGGCCGCAAGTTCCCACTATTTCCCTTAATTTGCTGGCCCTGAAAGGCTGTTTGAACTAAGCCAGGGGACTAACCACCGAAACAAATGAACAGATGAAGCAAGCGTTCGTGCAACCTGTTCCAGCAGTTCTGCTTACATTGCTACATTTCAGCTGCGAACACCTCAGCATGGCTGCGGACTAGATTAATTCAATCACTTTAAAAACTGACCACATTGGTGCAAATCAAAGGGCAGACCTCATCTGAGGAAGCTAAGCTAACTTCAGGTAGGCTACCAAGTATTTTCCAAGAAGTAGTGACTTTGCATTCTTCCTCACGTGGAGGTGGTTTTAATCTATGATTCAGAGTGGAAAGTCTGTGCTTCATATCACAAACATCCTCAGATATTTAGCCTTGGAGAAGTCTGTTTTTCAAAACTGCAGCACTTAACAGCTTCTTTCCAATGCCAAAATGTATATGCAGGCTTGTCTTTCTGCCCACCAAACCAGATAAGGAACACTGCAGCCACTCCAATTAATAATGTCCTCAGTTAAAGCTTTATTTAGAAGAACCAACACAAAAGAAACAGCGACCCAAACCATCAGACGAAATAGCCAGGTCAGGCTCTTCAGCTCAGGCACAACCAATTCTTGGTGAGTTTGGGGTTGAGCTGTCCCCATACACAGAAGAACCTCAAGTTGTTTTGGGGGCTCCTTCCAGGTTGGATGTAGTTTAAAGACCGAAACAATGCCCCTCACTTGTTTACCAGCCCCTGTGTGCCACTCTGTTTCAAAGAGGGCCTTTCTGCTTTCCCAAATCCCAAAAATCCTGTTACTGTCTAGGTCTCAGGTGTTATTGCAGTGTGTAAGGATGGTGACAGTAGCCGTGTTGTGGTCAAGCTGTCCGTGGTGAAGTGGCTCTTGACCTGTCATTTTCAGTTCCCATTGTATCCATTTGGAATACATTGCAATTTTGAAGAGATTTTTGTGGTGTTCTGTCTCTTTGCATCAAACGGATCATTATCACTTTCATCTGCTGCTCTTCATGGTCCTGTGAAGAATATTTCTCTTACAACTGTGTCAAGCACAGAGCCCCCCAGCCATCGACCCCTGTTACCTGTCAGGCCTCACCAGGGCTGACACCTTCAGCCCTTGCCCTGGACTGCCTCCCTTCATCACACAGTTCACCAAATCCTTCCTTCACGTTTTTCTCAGCAGCCCGTTGACTGCTCAGTGCGCCACGCAAAGCCTTTTTTGTATTGCGTTTTATTTGCTAATATATCATGCAGTAGCTATAATATGCAGAGTAGCATTTCACCACATAATTTCAAAATGGGACGCATTCGTGTTTTCCCTGGTCACAGCTCAGAAAGCTCCTCTGAATAGCTGATTCGTGAGTCAAGAAGTTTATCATCAGACAAACAACATACCAAGGTAAAAGCTATAAACACAAAGCAAATCACTTACAGCCATTGTCCTTTCTGGTACCGAGCATAAAACAACCTTTAAAGCTGTGTTTGATGGCCTGTGCCTGGCTCTCTCTGGTCTCCTCAGGCTGTCATTCTTGTAGCTCTTGTAGGCTTCAACAGAGAGTAGAGATGAGTTCAAATTTGGTAGAACAGAGTACGTCCCAGAAGCAAGCATGGATCTGGATCTCAAGTTTGCATATGGCGCTATATAATTTTATAATGTTATATTTTGATATAACATTATAAACTGTTACAATGTCCTGGACAGACTGCTTCCCCAGGTTTTCTAAGGTACTTGGCAGGAAACAAGTGGGGGGAGTGGGCAACCCCCCATGTACTTCAGTATGAGAATATGTTTTTGATATTGGGCTTACAATGCATAGAGGACAAACTTACGGCATGTAATATCAGGAAGAAGTCAGGAACACACCATTATGAACATCAAACATTCAGAAATTGTAAGCTAGAGCTCAAAAAATTGCAAAATTGGCTTTCAAATAAAAATTTTCAATACTAAACATTTAAAGTTGATGTTTTTCAGCTTTTTCTGAATACAAAGACTAGATGCTGCTTTTTGTGTCATGTTTGAATGACGCTGGCACAAAGGGCTCTAGAGAAAACAATAAATATTTTGAGATATGTCAAAGTTACAGCTTTTAACCTGCAATCTGTGTGTTTAAAGGGTTTTTAAGGGGTCTGCAGAGGGTAACTAAGAAAAGCAAACGTATTTTCTGCAGTATTAAATCACTATACAGGAACTGACACTTCCACTGGAAAGAAAAGTTTTAAGGTGTTGCAAATTGTAAAAGGTTGAAAAGCATGTTTCTGGTGATTCTGACTCGAGCTTTCAATTATTTAAGCGATGTGAGGGCCCCAGTTCTACTGAAGTTAACCAGGATTTGTTCTAAATCCCACAGGTACTTCGGAAAGTTCAAACCAGAGTTTCTGGATGAGTGGTTCCAACTGCGTACAATGTGCAGAGCCCTAAACTTTTCTTTTCTTTTCTTTTCTTTTCTTTTCTTTTCTTTTCTTTTCTTTTCTTTTCTTTTCTTTTCTTTTCTTTTCTTTTCTTTTCTTTTCTTTTCTTTTCTTTTCTTTTCTTTTCTTTTCTTTTCTT